>Ga0208393_100135_pt1 | contig 23004 bp, 24 predicted proteins | sample LakWasMet46_HOW7_2_FD_183884 | JGI IMG/M metagenome (GOLD analysis project Ga0208393, IMG submission 183884) | Freshwater sediment methanotrophic microbial communities from Lake Washington under simulated oxygen tension - Sediment Metagenome... | ecosystem: Environmental > Aquatic > Freshwater >...
CTTCTTCCCGCACAATGGCGCCAGTTCCATCCATCAGGCAAATAGCGCTTGCTTTGCTTGCTAAATCAATGCCACAGTAGTTCATCTCAGCCTCCGGTTATTTTGGGGCTTCCTTTGCGGATGCCCCGTGTTTGTTTAATCAACTTTCGGAGGCTGACACTTTTTATTCAAACTGTCCACCCGTTCCGGTGCAGGATGGCTGCGGGCCGCTTTATTACATCTACTCGCTTTCGACAAGCTACAGCGACCCGCGACATCCGAAAAGCTATTTTCTTATAATAAAGTCTGCCTTCCACCACCGGGCTTGTCCAACAACCGGTTCAGATTGTGGTTCGCTTCGCTCACACAATCTAACCTTATTCGTTAGGCACCATTCTGCCACCAGTCTTCAGCCGCCTTGATATGAGGAAGAACAGAATTAGCTACCTCAGAATATGCTTCACTTTCAAATCTAAACCAAGCGTCCGTACCTGAACCTGGGAGTGGTCGGAAGCGCATTCGTTGATTTGGATTGAGATCGTGGGCTGTTACTTTATTTGGTGGAATGTGTTTGCCCCAAGAGGTTGTATGTCCAGAGATGGGGCAATTTGAAATCTCGATTATGAAACCACCGCCCCATTTATCAAATTGGAAGGTAAGTAAGTCAACTCTGTCAGTGAGCATTCTGCGGAAATGCGGGAGCGACCCTTTAAACCCATTGGTGCGAAGAACAGGAATGACAATGTTTTTGAGCGCAGCTTTCATCGCTTGTGAGTCAGTGGTCATGATGGCGCCTAACGTTTGAGTTCAGCGGTCCGCAAAAGCGCAGCTTTTGTCGGTCCGCTGGAATGACTGGTTATGCGCTTACTTGGATGGAAACACATCTGCCGCCCCCTTTTGCGCGAAAGCCTCACCGAAGGTAAGTTGACCATTTAACAACTGGTACGGGAAGAAAACCGTAACCGAATAATTATCGCGGTGATTGAGAGACACGGAGATGGCATCAGACTTCTTGCCTGAGGAGGGTAGCACAATCTTCACGTCGTAAACCAAAGCAGTAGCTTTGTACTCCCCTGACTTTGCCCCTTTAATAAAGCCCTCTTTCAACAGGCGAATGATGCCGTTTGATGGCGGTTGTTCGTGACCGTCGTAACCAGCGAAACTTACAATTTCACTGGTTGCTTTGAGTGCGGCACCATAAGGAAAAAATTCGCCATGCTTTTGAAGCATTTGCTCAGCAAATGGCAGGGCTGAGTTCATAAGGTTTTCGCACTCAGCCTTTGGCGGTGTCATGTTCTGTGCTCCGGCGACCAGGGAATACATCAACGAAAGAATAGTGAGCGGGATTCTCATGGCGCATAACGCAAAGGTAAGGGGCGCGCTGGGGGCAAACCTTCAGCGAAGCCGCCGACCTTGATTCAAAAGCCAACCTGCAAAACCGCCAACGGGCGGCGCGTCCCTTTGACCGCTGTGTTAGACCGATTGTAAAACAGACCTTGGGCGAAGCCAAGGAAAAAAACGAAGGCCTGCGCCAGCAGAAAGGCCTTGCCGCCCGGCAGGACTCCCCGGCTTGCGTCGCGCCCTGTTAAAGCCAAGGTCCTAAAAACCTTTGGGGCGTTTTGGGCACCGCCAAAGCCTTGCCGGGCGAGCGTGACGCAAACGGATCAGGCCGAACGGATAAGCGCCGCCGTGGAAAACGGGATGACCTTTCCGTGCCCGGAAGGAGCAACCCAAGCCCTTTGATTTTGCCGCCGTCTAACGTAGAGCTAACCGGGCGCGGCCCGAAAAACTGAAAAAAAAAACCGCATTACAACCGCGCTCCGGTTGAGCGCCATGTTAGGTTGCCGCATCTCGGTACTTTTCGACGATTTCATCTGTCGAGATGATTTCCCACTGCCTCGCTTCCACACCCGGCTCATAAGTGTGAGCTGGCAAGATTGATAACCGTGAATACTCTGATTTGAATATGGCTAATCTTGCCGCGCGAAGCTTTTCAGCAGCTTTAGCGATCTTTTCGTATGAGGATCCGTGTTTAATCAAATGCCGCAATTCCTGTTCCCGTTTCTCGAAGATTCGCTTCTTCTTTTGATGATTTGCAACGTATGCAGTCATGTTGTTTGAGAAACCTAACTAATATTAGACATCCTAAATGACGTAAAACATTGCGTCACCAAGTTGCCTTATGCATCATAAAAATGAAAAAATTATTTATATTCAGTTATATACGAAAATATATCGCATCCTAAATATTTGTTCAGGGCAATCAGTTAAGCGACTAATAGGGTGCGACAAAAATCTTTTGAGGCATTGTAACATTCGCGCCGAGTAGACTCATTTAGCTTGGATTAAGCGTGTTATTTTTCATCCCCTCGGCAAAAAACACCCGCGCAAGCGGGAGGGTTAGCCCTCCGAAGAGCCGCGCTTTTGCTTACGCAACCGATTTTTCTCGGCCTTCTGCTCCCGAATCACAGCCACCTCGGCCATTTCCTGCTCCATCATCGCCGGCGTCTCAAGGCTGATCCGCCCCAGCGTACCGGATCGCAGTTCGGCCAGCAGGATTTTAGCCGCCTTGTCCAACTCCACGCGTCCGCCGGAACGCAAACAGCCGCGTTTCCTGCCGATCGCTTCCAGCACCTCGTCCGCCGATTCCGGAATTTCCTGCAACTGAAAACGATCGCGCAGGCAAGCGGGGTAGTGTTGGCCGAGATAGCCGGCCACGAAGGCGGCGATGGCTTCATGGTGAAGGGCGGTGTCCTTGATCGCGCCGGTCGCGGCCAGCCGGTAGCCGCTGTTCTTGTTTTCGATATTCGGCCAGAGCATGCCGGGGGTGTCGAGGAGCACGACGTTGTTGCCGATCGCGATGCGTTGCTGCGTCTTGGTCACGGCCGGCTCGTTGCCGGTCTTGGCGACCGTGCGCCCGGCCAGGATGTTGATCAGGGTCGATTTGCCGACGTTCGGGATGCCCATGATCAAGGCATGCACGATGCGGTCGTTTTGCACCTGCTCGGGCAGCATTTTTCGGCAGAGTTCCGCTATTTTGCGCATTTTCTCGGGCTCCCGGCTGGTCAAGGCGAGCGTCTTGACGCCGTGCTCCCGCTCCAGATAGCTTTGCCAGGCGGCGGTCAGTTCCGGGTCGGCGATATCGCTTTTATTCAGGATCTTCAGACAGGGTTTGTCGCCGCGCAACTCTGCCAGGAACGGATTGGCGCTGCTGAACGGGATGCGCGCGTCGAGAACCTCGATCACGATGTCGGTTTTCGGCAGGATTTCCTTAATTTCCTTGCCGGCCTTGTGCATATGGCCGGGGTACCACTGAATCTGCATGATGTCTTGTCACAGTCAAAATGATATATTTAACCATCAAAACCTGATTAGTCACGCTAATTGATTAAAGGAAGCCATGAAAAAAATGATGTTGTTTGCCCTGATCATCCTGTCGACGGGATGCTCGCAGGACTGGTTTAACAGGCTGTCGCGCAAGGCGGTCGAGTATATGGACGGCAATTACAAGGTCACCTACGCGAACGGCAATACCGAAAAAACCTGGACCGTCAGGAACGGCAAGGTGACCACATCCGACAAAGGCTATTACTATTTCTGGGATGAAAACAAACATTATGTGCAGTCGCCGATGGAAAACACCTTCGTCGAAGAATTCTGATGGCTGACGCGGCGAAAAACATTTCGGTATCGACCCCTTTCTATGCCTATCTGTCTAGGCTCAGGTGGATCAAGCGCTGGGGCCTGAAGCGCAACGCGCTTGACGAGAACGTGATGGAGCATAGCTGGGAAGTGGCGGTGATCGCGCACACTCTGGCGTTGATCAAAAACCGCTACTACGGCGGCAGCCTGGATGCGAACGCGATCGCGACCGCGGCGCTTTATCACGACATTACCGAAGTGATCACAGGCGACCTGCCGACGCCGATCAAATACCATTCCGACGCGATCAATGTCGCCTACAAAGAGATCGAAAAACAGGCCGAGAAGGAGCTGCTGAAACTGCTGCCGGCCGAATTGCAGGCCGATTTCGAGGCGCTGATTCGTCATGACAGCATGCCGGAAGAGCATGTGCGGATCATCAAGGCGGCCGATAAAATCTCGGCGTATTTGAAATGCCAGGCGGAATTGAAGGCCGGCAATACCGAGTTCGAGATGGCCGCGCAGGAATTGGCCAAAACGATAGCAGGCTACCGGCAGCCGGAAGTGGTGTTTTTCATGCAGGCGTTCGCGCCGAGCTGCGGATTGACCCTGGATGGGTTGATGAGGACTTAAGGGGTCTATTTGGCGTAGGGTGGATAAGCGTAGCGCATCCACCAAATATGCCACGATAAGGTGGATGCGCTGCGCTTATCCACCCTACAGACTCGGGAGAAGTGGGCCGTTATTACCGTGAAAATCGATAGCCGTGGTGGGAGCGACGCCTACGTCGCGATTAAAGCCTCAAGTCGCGACGTAGGCGTCGCTCCCACGTACGAGTTTTCATGGTCTTGGGAGTCCTCTTGGAATAGGGTGGTCTGCTATTCTATAAAATATTTTTCAACCGCCGCAACAGGGTTTTAATCCGCGTGCGGCCTTCAGGTTGAGGTAAAATTTCAACCGAGCAAACGATCGGCCTTCGTTGCGAATGAGGCAACAGAAGGCTCGCTAATTTATCCATCACCCAATATGTTTCTATGGAACTCTTGACGCAAATCCTCGATTTCTTCCTGCACATCAACGCGCATCTGGCCGCAATATTCGAACAATACGGCACGCTGACCTATTCGATTCTGTTCCTGATCGTGTTTTGCGAAACCGGCCTGGTCGTGATGCCCTGGCTGCCCGGCGATTCGTTGTTGTTCGCGGCAGGCGCCTTGACCGCCAGCACCGGCAAACTGGACATCTATGTGTTGATCGGGCTGCTGATCGCGGCCGCGTTGACCGGCGACAACGTGAATTATCTGGTCGGCAGGTTTCTCGGCAAAAAAATCAAGGCCCGGGAAAAAATCGGCTTTTTCAAGCGCGAATATATCGAGCGCACCGAAGCATATTATGAGCAATACGGCGGCCGCACGGTGATCATTGCGCGCTTCATTCCGCTGATCCGCACGATGGCGCCGTTCGTGGCCGGCGCGGGCAACATGCGCTACCTCCGCTACATCGGCTTTTGCATCAGCGGCGCGGTGTTGTGGGTCGGCGGGTTGACGACGCTCGGCTACCAATTCGGCAATCTGGAGATCGTGCAGAAGAATTTCGAACTGGTCATTTTGAGCATCGTCGCGATCTCCCTGCTGCCGATCGTGCATCAGGCCTGGAAAAGCGTGCGCAAGAAAGCGGTCGGCGCCGCGTCGGTTTAGACGCCGTCACTCCTACACTCATGGACGAATAGACTATGCTGGCCGCGCTGGTTCGTTTTTCGATCCGTTTTTACGGTGTCGTGATTGCGCTCGCGGTGCTGATTTTGTGTTACGGCGGTTACCGGTTTCTGACCGCCGGGCTCGACATCTTCCCCGAATTTTCGCCGAAACGGGTGATCATTCAAACCGAGGCGCCGGGCTTGTCCTCCGAGCAGGTCGAGGTGCTGGTCACGCAGCCGATCGAAATGGCGGTCAGCGGTCTGATCGGCCTCGAAACCGTGCGCTCGGAATCGATCCAGGGCTTGTCGATCGTAACGGTCAATTTCGCAGAACAGTCCGACATTTACCGGAACCGGCAGTTGATCGGCGAGCGCCTGACCGAACTGCCGGCCAAATTGCCGCCCGGCGTGATGCCGGTCGCGGTGCCGTTGTCCTCTTCCTCGGCGACCGTGCTGACGCTCGGCCTGACCTCCGACAGGCAGGATCTGATGGCGCTGCGCAGCCTGGTCGACTGGACGATCGTGCCGCGCCTGCTGGCCGTGCCGGGCGTCGCGGACGTGAACGTGTTCGGCGGCGACATCAAGCAATTGCAGATCCAGGTCGAACCCTCGCGCCTGCGCAAATTCAATCTTGCGCTCGACGAGATCAGCCGGGCGGCCGAGCAGGCCGGCGTGATTCAGGGCGGCGGTTTCATCGAAAATCAAAATCAGCGCTTTCCCTTGCAAACGGCGGGATCGGCCTCTACGCCGGAGCAAATGGCCAAGATCATCGTGAAGCGCGACAAGGGCATGAACGTCACGCTCGGCGATGTGGCGGCGATCGCCTATGCGCCCGAACCGCCGATCGGCGCGGCGCAGATACTCGGCAAGCCCGGCATCGTGATGATGGTGATCGGCCAATACGGCGCGAATACGCTGTCGGTGTCGCGCCAGGTCGAACAAGCCCTGAGCGAATTCGATCGCCTGTTCAAGCAGCAGGCGATCAGTTTTTATCCGCATCTGTTCCGGCCCGCCGATTACATCGAGCGCTCGGTTGCGAACCTGTCCGGCCACTTGCTGATCGGCGGCCTGTTCGTCGTGATCATCCTGTACCTGTTTCTGTTCAATTTCCGCACCGCGTTCATCTCGGCGCTGGCGATTCCGGTGTCGCTGGTCGGCGCGGTGATCGTGCTGCTCGAAGCCGGCGTCAATCTGAACATCATGGTGCTCGGCGGGCTCGCGATCGCGCTCGGCGAGGTCGTCGACGATGCGATCATCGATACCGAAAACATCTTTCGCCGCCTGCGCGAAAACCGGCTGTTGCACGCGCCGAAGCCGGTCTCCGAGATCGTCTATAGCGCCTCGCTGGAAGTCCGCAGTTCGGTCGTTTACGCGAGCTTCATCGTGGCGCTGGTGTTCGTGCCGCTGTTGACCCTGCCCGGCGTGGCCGGCCGTCTGTTCGCGCCGCTCGGCTATTCGTATATCCTGGCGATCCTGGCCTCGCTGATTGTCGCGCTGACCTTGACGCCGGCGCTCTGTTATCTGTTGCTCGGCAGGGCGGCCCTCGCGATGGACGATCCGCCGCTTATCAAGCGCCTGAAGCCCTTTTATCAGAAGACATTGAGCGCGGTTTATTCGCGCTTCAACTGGATCGTCGGCGGCAGTCTGCTGGTTTGCGTGGCGGGGCTGTTGGCGTTTACGACGCTGAAAAGCCAGTTTCTGCCGGAACTGCGCGAAGGCCATTTCATCGTGCATACCAGCAGCCTGCCCGGCACGTCGCTGAAGGAGTCGATACGGATCGGCACGCAGTTGACCAAACAAATCCTGCAAATTCCCGGGGTTGAGTCGATGTCGCAATGGGCCGGGCGCGCCGCGCGCGGGGCCGATACCTACGGCAGCCATTACAGCGAATACGAAGTGCGGCTGAAACCGCTGTCGGGATCGGAGCAGCAGCGGATTCTGAACCGGATTCGCGACGTGCTGGAAGATTTTCCGGGCATCTCTTTCGAGGCGAATACGTTTTTGACCGAACGGATCGATGAAACGATTTCGGGTTATACCGCGCCGGTGGCGGTCAATATCTATGGCAACGATTTAAACGGGCTGGACGCCAAAGCCCAAAGGTTGGCCGCCTTGCTGCGGGACGTGGAAGGGGCGAACGACGTGCAGGTACGCTCGCCGCCCGGCGCGCCGCAAATCCGGGTCGAAATGAATCTCGATCGGATGAAATTCTGGGGCGTCACGCCGAAGACCGTGCTCGACAGCTTGCGGATTGCCTACGAAACGCAGGTTACCGGCCGGAGGCTCGAAGGCAACCGGATCTTCAATATCGCGGTCGCGCTGTCTCCGAGCCTCCGCGAGCGACCCGAAGCGCTCGCCGAGCTGCCGATTCGAACCCAGGACGGCAAGCTGATTACCTTGGCCGAGGCCGCGGACATCCGTTACACCCTGACCCGCTACAACATTCTGCACGAAGGCGCGCAGCGGCGGCAGACGGTCACCTGCAACGTGCAGGACAGGGATCTGGATGCTTTCATGGCGGACCTCAAAGCCCGTATCGCGAAAGACCTGCCCGAAACCGGCGACAGCTATATCGAGTTTACCGGCGCGGCGGTCGAACAGGCCAGCGCGCGCAAGGACTTGATAGTGCATTCCCTGCTCGCCGGCATCGGCGTGTTGATCTTCATCTATCTGGCGATCGGCAGCATCCGCCATGTGGGGCTGACCCTGTGCAATCTGCCCTTCGCGTTGATCGGCGGCGTCGCGGCCGTGTTGGCAACCCAGGCGGCGCTATCGGTCGGTTCGGTGGTCGGCTTCGTGACCCTGTTCGGCATCACCGTGCGCAACAGCATCATGCTGCTCTCGCATTACCGCTATCTGATCGAAGTCGAAAAGCAGGAATGGAATCTGGCTACCGCGGTGCAGGGCGCCGAGGAGCGGCTGCCGTCGATCCTGATGACCGCACTGGTGACTGCCCTGGCGATGTTTCCGATCGCGTTCAACAGCGATAATCCCGGCCGCGAGATCATGGGGCCGATGGCCGCGATCATCATCGGCGGCTTGGTCTCTTCGACGGCGCTTAATTTGCTGTTATTGCCGGGGATGCTGTTACGCTATGGGAAATTTAATGAGACATGGACAAAATGATTGAATCTCCGGCGGCAACCGATGCGGTTTTTGCATATCACGAACGCACCAAGCATTACCTGAACCGTTATGCTGCCGGCCCGGGTGGGCTGGACTGGGCCGACCAGCCCGATCCGTTCCGGCGTTTTAAAGGCTGCGAAATCATTTCGCTGCCACCACCGGGAACAGAATTGCCGGTTTTGTTTGCCGAACTCGATCAAACGGTCCAAATTCCCGCGCAACCGTTAACATTGAGTCGCTTAGGCTTGCTGCTGGAACTGGCGTTCGGTTTGTCGGCCTGGAAACAGTACGGTGCCGACCGCTGGGCATTGCGCTGTAATCCGTCCAGCGGCAATCTGCATCCAACCGAAGCGTATGTCATCAATAGCGGTGCCAACTTATTGCCGGCCGGCGTCTATCATTACTTGAGTCATGATCACGCGCTGGAGAAGCGTGGCGAATTTAATCCCAATTCAACAGGGTCTGAACTCTGCATTGCTTTGACCTCGATCCACTGGCGCGAAGCCTGGAAATACGGAGAACGTGCCTACCGTTACTGCCAGCACGATATCGGTCATGCGCTGGGCGCATTGCGTTATGCGGCGGCGACATTGGGCTGGTCGCTTGAACTGCTGACCGAATGCGGTGATGACGAATTGGGACGGCTATTGGGATTGGATCGGCGCGCCGATTTTAAGGAGGAGGAAGCGGAGTTGCCCGATTTGATTTGCCGCATCCGGTTCATGCAGGATGTCCAGCTAAGACCCGATGTCGACGGCTTGCTGAAATGCGCCGAAAATGCCGTCTGGCATGGGCAAGCCGAGTGTCTGAGCCAATTTCATCGCAATCGATGGCCGATTATTGAGGAAGTCGCGAAAGCTGTGCATAAGGCGCGGGCCAAGGAACCGGACTCTCAGTCCGTCCATCACCCCCTTCCCGTCAGCGTTTGTCCTCAAACCGCTACCGCTATCATCCGCCAACGCCGCAGCGCGCAGCGTTTCGATGCATTGACTTATTTGCCGCTCTCCGATTTCAAGCGCATTTTGAGCTCCGTGATGCCGGCAAGCCGCGTTCCTTTCGACGTGTGGCGCTGGCCGCCTGCGGTCCATTTGTTGCTGTTCGTGCATCGGGTCGAAAATTTGGTGCCCGGTTTATATCTGCTGCCGCGTTCGCACGCGGCGGTCGAGCCGTTGCGCGCGGCGATGAGTGGCGCGTTCGCTTGGCAGGCGGCGGAAAACATGGCCGATTTACCGGTATACCGTTTGGTGGCCGGCAATTGCCAACGCATGGCCAAAACCGTGTCCTGCCATCAGGATATTGCGGGTGATGGCGCTTTCAGTCTGGCGATGCTCGCGGAGTTTCAACAGCCGATCAGCCGTGAACCCTGGTGCTATCGCCGCTTGTTTTGGGAATGTGGTTTGATCGGTCAGGCACTGTATTTGGAGGCCGAAGCCGCTGGTATGCGCGGCACCGGCATCGGCTGTTTTTTCGATGACAGCGTGCATGATATTCTCGGTCTTAAAGATAACCGATTCCAAAGCCTCTATCATTTCACGGTTGGTCAGGCGTTGGAAGATGCGCGCTTGCAGACGCTGCCGGCTTATCACCATCTAAGCCAGAGATAGAAATCGCTGCGTCGTCTGCCGCTTTTACGATTCTGCCGTCAACAATCCTTATCTTGCGGTTAGCCCGGCCGCCTATATTCGGGTCGTGGGTGATGATCATCAGGGTGACGCCTTGCCGGTTCAGGCTTTCCAGAAGCTCGATGATTTCCTTGCCGGACTGGCTGTCCAGGTTGCCGGTCGGCTCGTCCGCGAGCAGGATTTCGGGTTTCATGATCATCGCGCGGGCGATCGCGACGCGTTGCAGTTGGCCGCCGGAAAGCTGGTCCGGCTTGTGCTCGGCGCGGTCTTCGAGGCCGACTTCGGCGAGGGCTTTGGCGACGCGCTGTTTGCGTTCACGCGCGTTGATCCCGGCCAGTATCATCGGCATTTCGATGTTTTCGGCGGCGGTCAGGCGCGGAATCAAATGAAAAAACTGAAACACGAAGCCGATGTTTTCGCGGCGGACTTTGGCGAGTTCGTCATCGCTGAGTTGGGTGGCCGGGCGCCCGTTCAGCAGGTAGCGGCCGGAAGAGGGTTGGTCGAGCAGCGCGATCACGTTCAATAGAGTCGATTTGCCGGAACCTGACGGGCCCATCACCGAGACGTATTCGCCTTTCGTGATCGTTAGACTGATGTCGTTCAGCGCCTTGACGGTCTGTTCGCCGACCTGAAAGGTGCGGCGGATGTTTTCGAGTTCAATCATGGCTTGATGCGCGCATGGGCGCCAGCGACCACGCCGTCCTGGCCGATCGACAGCACGACCTGGTCGCCGGGCTGCAAGCCTTCCAGCACTTCGACATAATTCCAGTTCGCAAGGCCGGGTTTGAAGCGGCGTTCGACCAGCAGGCCGTCGTCATTCAACAGCAGGACCTTATGATTTTCGATCACCGCTTCGGCGGGCACGCGCAGCGCTTTCGGCTTGTCGGCCAGCAACACTTCGATATCGGCGCTGTAGCCGGGCAATAATTCGTTCAGGTCTTTCGGGTCGGTCAGTTTGACTTCGACTTCGACCGTGCGCGCCTGTTTCTCCTTTTCGAGCACGTAGGGCGCGATGCGCGAGACGGTGCCGGAGCAGCGTTTGCCTTCAAAAGCGTCCAGCGACACGCAGGCGGCCATGCCGGTTTTGATTTGCGGCGCATCGACTTCATCGATCGGCGCGGACACGTACAGGCAGCTCACGTCGAGCAGATCGATCGCAGGCAGGGTCGGGATGCCGGGCGGGGAAGGGGTCACATATTCGCCGAGCTCGACATTGATTTCGGCGACGGTGCCGTCGAACGGTGACTTCACCAGGGTGCGCTCGATCGCGGCCTGGGCGGCGTCGCGTCTGGCCTGGCTGACCTCGATCTCTTCCCGGGCGGAGCGGCAGGACGCGCTCTGCGCCTTCGCGTTGGTGACCTTGGTGTCGACCTGTTCCTCGGAGACGATCTGGTTGAATTTTTGCAGCCGGGAGATGCGTTCGGCTTCGCGGATTGCGCCGGCTTTCAGTTGACAGGTCTGCTCGGCGGCGGCCTGGTTGGCGCGTATCTGGGCTTCCTGCAAGGCGAGCTGGGCTTTCAGGTCCTGATTCCAGACTTCCATCAATAATTGGTCTTGTCTGACCTTGTCACCTTCCTTCACGTTCAGTCTGGCGACCTGGCCGCCGGCGGCGGGCGCGAGATACGCGCGCCGGCAGGCTTTGACAGTGCCGACGCGGGTATTGGAGACGGTCGCGCGGACTTCGCCCGCTTCGAGGCTGACGATTTCGACTTCCACTGGCTTCGGGCGTTGATAATAGACGGCAAGTGCGGCGGCTGCCGCGAGGCTTCCGAAAACGATCAGTGTTTTTTTGCGCATGGAGGCTTTTAGTTTGATAATAAACGGTGGCTGGCGGGCTATCGTCCTGATTGGGCCGGGCGGCGAAATGTCAGCTATTATTTTAAGCCATTAAGCTACATTCTTTAACGATCTCAACATATAATCTTGCAAGACAGGCCGATGGGCATTTTTTTATCAGGGACTCATGAAATATAGCGAAGCATTTTTAAACGCCGCCGCCGATCTTTGCGAAGCCGGGCGTTTTATCGACAGCAAGGGCTGGGTGCCGGCGACCAGCGGCAATTTTTCGATTCGCTTGCCGGACGGCACGATTGCGATCACCGTTTCCGGCAGGCACAAAGGCCAGCTGCAAATCGAGGATATCATGCTGATCGATGCGGAGGCGAATGCGCTGGACGGCAAAAAGCCGTCGGCGGAAACGCTGCTACATACTGCCTTATATAAACATTTTCCGTCGATCGGCTGCGTGCTGCATCCGCATGCGATCCATGCGGTACTGGTGTCGCGAATTTTCAAAACCGAAATCGTGCTCGAAGACTATGAGTTGCTGAAAGCGTTCAAAGGCATCGGCACGCATGAAAGCCGTATTGCTGTGCCGATCTTTGCGAACGACCAGGACATTCCTCGTCTTGCCGCCGAAGTCGACCGTTACCTTGAGCGGCATGCCGATTGTCATGGCTACGTGATTGCGGGGCATGGATTTTATACCTGGGGTGCGACGGTCGCCGAAACCTTGCGGCATATCGAAGCCTTCGATTACTTATTTGATTGTGAATTACGCTTGCATGGAGTGAATAAAGTATGAGCGCGTTAACCGTTTATCCCGATAACCAGCCTCAAGCAGGCGAGTTATTTACCGAATTTGCCGAGATTGAAGCGCAGTTAAGCGGCATCGGTGTGCAGTTTGAGCGTTGGACCGCCGATGGCGAGCTGGCCCTTGATGCCGATCAGGAGTCGGTGGTCGCCGCTTATCGCGATTCGGTCGATCGCCTGATGCGGCAGTACGGTTTTCAGTCGGTCGACGTGGTCAGTTTGCAGCCGGATCATCCCCAGAAAGCGGCGTTTCGGGAAAGATTTCTGGCGGAACATACACATAGCGATTTCGAAGTCAGGTTCTTCGTCGACGGCAAGGGGCTTTTCTATCTGCACGTCGGCGGCAAGGTCTATGCGGTGCTTTGCGAAAAAGGCGACCTGATCAGCGTGCCGGCCAACACCACGCACTGGTTCGACATGGGCGAAAACCCGTGTTTCAAGTGCATTCGGCTGTTTACGACGGCGGAAGGCTGGGTCGCCTCGTTTACCGGCAGCGACATTGCCCAGTCGTTTCCGACTTACGATCAATATGTCGCCGCCTTGTCATGATCAGGGCGATCGTTACCGATATTGAAGGCACCACCTCGTCCTTGTCTTTTGTGAAGGACGTGCTGTTTCCGTATGCGCGCGCGCATATCGCGGGATTTGTGCAAAACCATGCGGACGATCCCGAGGTCCGGCGCTTGCTGGCCGATGTTTCCGCGGAAGCCGGGCGACCGCTCGATGCCGAGCAAACGCTGGCGCAATTGCTCGAATGGATCGATCAGGACAAAAAAGTCACGCCGTTGAAGGCGCTGCAAGGCCTGATATGGGACGAGGGCTACCGGCAGGGCGCGTTTACCGGGCATGTTTATAAAGATGCCGAAAGAAACCTGAAAGCCTGGCATGCCTGCGGACTGCACCTGTATATCTATTCGTCGGGCTCGGTGCATGCGCAGAAGCTGCTGTTTTCGCATACCGAATACGGCGATTTGACGCCGTGGTTTTCGGGCTATTTCGATACCCGGATCGGAGGCAAGCGGGAAGTCGATTCGTATCGCCATATCGCGGAGGAGCTGCGGATTCCCCCCGAAAATCTGATGTTTCTGTCCGACATCAAGGAAGAGCTGGATGCGGCGAAACAGGCCGGATTCAACACGATTTGGCTGGTCCGCGAAGGCAATCTCGATCCCGAGGCGGAACACCGGCAGGTACAGGATTTCGATCAGATCGAAATTGTTTTTTCAAACGATCTATAAAAGCCATCGCCGTTGTTTGTTACAATGCTCTTTTTGTTGATTTTTTAAGGTATTAAAGCTGCGATGAGCATTAAATCGGACAAATGGATACGCCGGATGGCGACCGAATACGGCATGATCTCGCCGTTTGAAAGCGGCCAGGTCAGAGACTCCGAAAAGGGCAGGGTAATTTCGTTCGGGACATCGAGCTATGGCTACGATGTGCGCTGTTCGGACGAATTCAAGATTTTCACCAATATCAATTCCGCGATCGTCGATCCGAAGGATTTCGATTCGAGCAGCTTCGTCGATGTCAAATCCGATGTCTGCATCATTCCGCCGAACTCGTTTGCCCTGGCGCGGACGGTCGAGTATTTCCGCATTCCGCGCGACGTGCTGACCGTGTGTCTAGGCAAATCGACCTATGCGCGCTGCGGCATCATCGTGAACGTGACGCCGCTGGAGCCCGAATGGGAAGGCCATGTGACGCTGGAGTTTTCGAACACGACGACCCTGCCGGCGAAAATCTATGCGAATGAAGGCGTCGCGCAGATGCTGTTTTTCGGCAGCGATGAAGTGTGTGAAACCTCCTACAAAGATCGCGGCGGCAAATACCAGGGACAAGTCGGCGTGACTTTGCCGCGCGCCTGACGATTACGGGATTTACTGCAAGGTGGCGGGTGCGGACAGCGCCGGCGGCAGTTGCAGGAAAAAGCCCTGCTTGCTCAGGCTGTTCAGCACCGACACCGGATCGGCATTGGCGAGTTTGCGCTCCGGCGTGATTTCAAGGCTAAAAACAAATTCCATCCTGCCGAGGGAATTCTGTAGCGCTTCCGGCAGGCAGGTAAAATCGTCCTGATCCCTCAGATATAAATAAATGTCTTGTTTTTTCAGGCTTTTATAAATAAAACATTGCATAGTAAAGTTCGATGCTCGGTCGTTCGTGTTTGCAGTCAATGATAAAGAAAATTGCCTCACCATTATTCATCGCATTCGCCAATGAATCAAGCCTCGCTTCAAGTCCGCGATTTTTTTAGCAAAGCCTGTTATTTCGAGGCATCGCTGATCCTTGTCGCGATCGTGCTCGGTTGGGTAGCCGGCATCGATCCGTTCGCCAAGCTGTTTTACTCGGAAGCGGCGCTGCTGTACGGTCTTCTGGGTACGCTGCCGATGGTGTTGTTTTTTCATTGGGTTGAGCGGCGGCAGGTAGATTCGTTTCAAAAAGTCAGGCGACTGTTGCTGGAAACCTTGGGGCCCAGTCTGCATCGGCGGCACTGGGCCGATTTGTTCATGCTGGCGGCGATTGCCGGCTTGGCGGAAGAAATTCTGTTCCGGGGCGTGATTCAGCCCTGGATCGAAGCGGCCTGGGGAGCGAGGGCGGGTTTGATCGGCTGCAATCTGCTCTTCGGGATCGCGCATGCGGTCACGCCGTTGTACACGCTTTTGGCGTTTTTGATCGGCTTATATTTGAGCGCGGCGATGGATTATGGCGGCGCGCGGAATTTGCTGACGCCGGTACTGATTCACGCTTTATACGATTTTTGGGCGTTCTTGGCGTTGGTTCGGGCTTATAAAATAGAGCGGGACGGGTCAGGCGTGTAAAGGATCATCAAGGATCGCAACACGCCTGAGCGAGAGATGCGGGTTAAAGCCCTTCGATGCCGGAAAGACCGATCATCGTCCAATTGTCAAAATCGAGAACGCCTTCCTGGTCGTCTCCCTTGTCATAAGTGATCCGGCAGACATATTTTTGCGCGGTCATCTTGCCGGACTCGTCAGCGATCTGAATGTCGGCGTTAATCAAAAACTGATAGTTGCCCATGCTCCAGGCTTTTATCGGCTTGTCAGCAAAGGTTACAGCCGTGTCGGAGTCGAGTTCGGATTTGATATAGTTATTGCAATGCGTGAATGCGATAGTTGTCAATTCCGTTGAAATGGGGAGTTGGCTGCCTTGGTCTTTGCTGTCGACCAAAAAAGCATCGGATTTGATCACTTCAGTCACAAGGGGCATCACGACTGATCTTTGCAGCATAATCAACACGGCAAGACCGATGACGAGTAGGATAAATGGATGTTTTTTTACAAAATTTTTCATGGAATAGAGTGCCGATGGTTGCGTTCGTATCCGAGCAATTGTATCAGAAATCAACGCATTAAATGTATGTGAAAATACGCGGCCGTGCAGTGGGGGGCGGATTTTTTTAGCGTAAGTATTTTTTGTCTTGACAAGGTGACTTGAGCTGGTAAACTGAGCGCTCACCAAACTGGACAAGGTGGGATTCCTGGTTAAAAGCCAGAGAATGCGGAAAAGGAGTTGAACAAAAAAACTCCCGACTTAACGGTTGGGGATTGTTAAATTTTTAGGAGGTAGAAATGGCAGCTACAACTGAATCAGTGAAAGCTGATGCTGCGGAAGCACCGCTGTTAAATAAAAGAAATCTGTTCCTGGGCATTTCCATTTACTTGGTATTTTATGCTTGGGTTCGTTGGTACGAAGGCGTTTTCGGCTGGTCCGCTGGTCTTGACTCTTTCGCACCCGAGTTCGAAACATACTGGATGAACTTCCTGTATATCGAGTTCGTTTTGGAAGTATCAACTGCAGGTATCCTGTGGGGCTACATCTGGAAATCTCGTGACCGTAAAGTGATGTCAATCACTCCAAGAGAAGAACTGAGAAGACACTTCACTCACTGGATCTGGCTGTGCTGCTACGCGACTGCAATTTACTTCGGCGCTAGCTACTTCACCGAACAAGATGGTACATGGCATCAAACTATCGTTCGTGATACCGACTTCACTCCAAGTCACATCATCGAATTCTATTTGAGCTACCCAATCTACATCATCACTGGTGGCGCATCTTTGTTGTATGCAAAAACCAGACTGCCTACTTACCAACAAGGTTTGTCTTTGCAGTATTTGGTGTCTGTTGTTGGTCCTTTCATGATTCTGCCAAACGTTGGTTTGAACGAATGGGGTCACACCTTCTGGTTTATGGAAGAGTTGTTCGTTGCTCCTCTGCACTATGGCTTCGTATTCTTCGGATGGGCAGCTCTGGGCGCACTGGGTGTTCTGAACATCGAATGCCAAGCAATTGCGAAATTGCTGAAGAAAGACTTGGCTTAATTCTGTAGCCATAGCCTGTAAATAACTATCTCCTAGCTGTTTCGTTCGTTTCATTCCGAATGGACGAAACAGCATAGATAGATAGTAAATAAAAATAATTTTAAATCCTTTAGGAGGTAAGCTAATGAGCGCATCTCAATCAGCTGTACGTTCACGTGCCGAAGCTGTCAAAGTTTCTCGCACGTTCGATTGGCTAATTTGTTTCACTTTGTTCTTCATTATTCTTGGTGGCTACCACGTTCACTTCATGTTGACTGGTGGTGACTGGGACTTCTGGACTGACTGGAAAGACCGTCGTCTGTGGGTAACCGTATTGCCAATCGTTGGTATTACTTTCCCAGCCGCTGTTCAATCTGTTCTGTGGTATCGCTATCGTCTGCCATTCGGCGCAGTTCTGGCTGTTTTGGGCCTGCTGTTCGGCGAATGGGTTAACAGATATTTCAACTTCTGGGGATGGACTTACTTCCCAGTTAACTTTGTATTCCCATCACAATTCGTTCCAGGCGCAATCGTTCTGGACGTAATCCTGATGTTGTCTAACAGCGTTCAGTTGACTGCTGTTGTCGGTGGTTTGGCATACGGTTTGTTGTTCTATCCTGGCAACTGGCCTGTTATCGCTCCATTGCACGTGCCTGTTGAATACAACGGCATGGTAATGACCCTGGCTGACTTGCAAGGTTACCACTATGTAAGAACTGGTACTCCAGAGTACATCAGAATGGTTGAAAAAGGTACTTTGAGAACCTTCGGTAAAGACGTTGCTCCAGTATCAGCGTTCTTCTCTGGTTTCGTAAGTATCATCATCTACTTCTTGTGGCACTTCTTCGGTAAATGGTTCGGTAGCACCGCATTTACTCAAAGCAGCTGATCTTTTTTGATCACCACTGCGTTAGTAACACAATAAATAAATGGCTAGTAGGTAAAATGAAAATATTATCTGCTGGATACTTAAGAATAAATAGATTCTCTATTATAGAGGAGGATATATGAAGTTAATAAAAGACAAGGTAGCAAAATTGTCCTTTGTCGCACTGTTGCTGACAGTTGCAGCAGCGATGTTCTACACACCAGCTGCGTCTGCACACGGTGAAAAGTCTCAAGCGGCTTTCATGCGTATGCGTACCATTCACTGGTATGATCTGAACTGGTCAAAAGAAGTTGTTAAAGTTAACGACACAATGACAATCTCTGGTAAGTTCCTGGTATTCTCAGGATGGCCGGAAACTGTTGACAAGCCAGAAAGCGCGTTCTTGAACATTGGTATTCCAGGCCCAGTATTTATTCGTGCTGGATCTTGGATCGGTGGTCAATTGGTTCCACGTTCGGTTTCTTTGGAACTGGGCGAAACCTATGAGTTTAAAGTTCTGTTGAAAGCACGCCGTCCAGGTGACTGGCACGTTCACACTATGATGAACGTTGAAGGCGGTGGTCCAATCATCGGTCCTGGTAAATGGGTAACGATTGAAGGTTCTATGAAGGACTTCACCGACCCAATCACTACTCTGACCGGTCAAACCATTGATCTGGAAACCTATAACCTGGGCAACACTTACTTCTGGCATGCTTTCTGGTATGCTATCGGTTTGGCTTGGATGGTTTACTGGATGCGCAAACCAATGTTCATTCCACGTTTGATCGCTGTTGACGCTGGCAAAGCTGACACTCTGATCACTCCGGTTGACAAAAAAGTTGCTTTGGCTTTCGGTGCAGGTGTAATCGGTATCGTTGCGTTCTCAATGAGCACAACTAACGCTGAATACCCAATCACCACTCCTCTGCAAGCTGGTTTGTTGCGCGGTATGAAGCCAATTGATCTGCCTACACCAACAGTTAGCGTTAAGATTGACGACGCTACCTACCGTGTACCAGGCCGTTCAATGAACATGACTCTGACCATCACCAACAATGGCGATACTGCTGTCCGTTTGGGTGAATTCAACACCGCTGGCGTTCGTTTCTTGGATGCTAACGTAACTGAAGACACCACTGGATACCCAGATGACTTGTTGGCTCCAGAAGGTCTGACTGTTAGCGATAACAGCCCACTGGCTCCAGGTCAAACCAGAACTGTTCAAGTTACTGCATCTGATGCTGCTTGGGAAGTTTATCGTTTGGCTGACTTGATCTATGACCCAGATAGCCGTTTCGCTGGTCTGTTGTTCTTCCACGACGAAAATGGAAACAAACAACTGGTCCAAATCGACGGTCCTCTGATCCCAACCTTCATCTAAGAAGATTGCTGGTCTAATAACAATAATAAGAAGTTAATCATTTAAACCCCCGTTATTCATTGAATAGCGGGGGTTTTTTTATGGGAAAAATATGGCGAGCGTAGGGGACTCGATAAAGCATAAACGCCTTTCAGTCTCCCCGGCTCGGATAAAAAGCAAAGCCCGCTCCCTGTATCATTTTTGACCAAGGTCAAGGCGGGTGTTCTATGAATATCAAGCTGATCACATGGAATGACAGGAAAAAGCGGTCAGACACAGAGAGCTTAATGCCGGCAGCACAGGTACAGGTCAATGCCTTAGTTTTTGCGTGCAGTGAGGCTGACCTCGATGCAATGACGATCGCATAATGTTGGGATCGTGCAGATGGCGGAAGCATCTAAAACGAGCATTGCTGATTGGGTCTTTCGGCTTGGCAAAGCAGAGACAAAGTTATTATCTGATGTCATGCATTCTTGATAAACGCTCAAGAAAACCGCAAACCATTTCCCGATATCTCTCAAACACGGCACCTTGTATTTTGTAACACTCTTCATTTGTACCCCATTCTCCATCTATTTTTTTCGTGCCTTTCGGGTTTTTCGTGGATATTAATCGTACGGCCTCAGTTATTAACTTGCCTTTGCAAGTGTTCAAGGCCGTCATGGATAGGGCGGAAGACATAGACAAATGCCATTGCCCAGAAGGGGCAAGGTGATTTTAGCGGAATGAAAATATCCCGCTAGTGTTCAGAGGGTTAGTGCTGTGGCAACCCATAAACGGGGATTACGGCGCATCGAAGAAGCAGGGGGGCGTTGAAGCAGGAGTGAGAAACTGGCGTCTAAGCCGGCGCGATAATTACAAGCAGTCGGCTAAAAGAGATATGCACTTCGTGAGCAATCGGAATCGATGGCAGCGAGAGGGTATCCCTAAAAGGCATCTAAAAACGACTCGCTAACGTCTAAGTCTTTTTAAGACTTTTCAGGATGAAAATTGTGTTTGTGGGATTGATAGCGGCGAAGCACTTTAGTGACATAATCTTGAGTTTCCTGATAGGGCGGTATGCCTTTGTATTTGTCAACGGCACCTTCGCCGGCATTGTAAGCCGCCGCAACCAATTCAATATCTCCATGGTACCGATCCAAAAGCCAGCGTAAGTAGCGCACGCCGCCTTTTACATTTTGGCTGGCATCAAAGGCATCCTGTACATTAAACCGAGCCGCAGTTGCCGGAATTAATTGCATCAAGCCCATCGCGTTTGCCTTCGATTTGGCGTGTACTTGGAAAGCGGATTCGACGCTAACGATGGATAAAGCCAGTTCAGGATCAACCTGATGCTAGGAGGCAATCTGCCTGATCATGTTGATCAGCCAGTGACGATCTTTTGACAATGCGGCAAGCACAGCATCCAATGAGGCGTCATTGGCCCAGCGAGCACGGTAATGGCCGCGAGGCGGCAAGACGTCGGAAAGGATGCAGTTCGGCAGTTTATCGGAGCTGTAAAGGATGGTATCCAGCATATTGCCGGCTTCCTGGTGGCCCTGTTGCGCTGCGGCAGCAAACAAGGAGGCGGCAATTTCTCTGTCTTCGGGGACGCCTTGGCCGAACGCAAATAACATCCTAAGCCGATAATGCGCCTCGAACGAGCCGTTTCTGGCGCTTTTGCAGTAAAGCGCAGCGGCCTCCCACGGGTTGACGCGCTCGAGTTTACTGGCCTTGGTGAGTAATTTTTGTTGAATATCATCAAGATCGCTGTAAGCCTGAGCAGTTGCACAGCCAAGCGCTAGTAAAAACATCAAAGAAGCTAATCTGGACATATGAGGTTCCTCATTCTGACCGTTTTAGCCAATGATATACAGAGGAGTGGAAGAAGTCCACTTATATATAGATGGGCAGTAAGTAAAAAATAATCGCGATGAAATTAAGGCATTGTCAGGAGTAATTACAGGAGATAGAGAAAAGACAGCGCGTCTAAATGCCTAGCATGAGCGTTCTGCCGTGCTGTTTCAGCCATAGCCTGGCGCTTCGGTAAGTGGGAAGGTGTTGCGCGACGAGTGCCCAGAATTGTTTTGAATGATTTTTTTCCTGGATATGGCAAAGTTCGTGCACCACGACATATTCCAAAATTTCAAGCGGGGCCAGGGCGAGAAGCCAGTTGATTGCGATGTCATTATGAATGCCGCAACTGCCCCAGCGCGATTTTTGCGATTTGATAACAATCGATTTGGGAAATAATTGGTGCTTGGGGCCATGCCGACAAACCAGCTGCTCCACGGTCATTTTTACATTGATCTTCATCCAGCGGATAATCGCGGCTCTGATCTCTTCGCTGCCGATTGTGTCCCATTGTGCATGCGGAATATGCGCGGTAAAGGTCAACGCATGTTCAATTTTGATTTTTTTTAAGTCGGTCGATGCCAAAGACAAGGGATAAGTTTTTCCCTGGTAAGGGATGGATGCGCCATCATGATAAGCTTTGGGTGCTAGACTTTGATGTTGCGCGGCACGGGATTTAAGTTTTCGAACCGCATCGGTAATCCAGCTCCACTGCTCCTTAACAAATTGATGCAGCCTGTCGTCAGAAATATGAAACGGTGCGATGACTTCAATTTTTTCGAGCGTCACAACGATGCGCGTTTTAGAGGCTCGCGGCGTGCGTTTGATCTGATATGTAAACGATTCCATCAGGCTACAATGGATTTTTCAGCATTCTATCTTGGAGTTCACTCCACAATCTCAAGCGGTTTGAATTGCCCACACGGTTGCCGGCAGTTCTCGCTTTAGCTGTCCATAAACCGGTACCGTTAAAGCTGTAAACCGGCAACAGGTCGGAGCGTTGCGTGGCAGGCTTGATCTCAGTGATCAAATTGTCGAGCACTTCCGAAACCGATTTGGGTGAGGCAAAAAAAGTTAATACCATATGGGGCTGATTGCGTCGCAGTGACTTGACATAAGTAATACGCATTTTGCTTTCGTCTACGCCAAGTTCCAGTAAGGTGAAATATTTGGCGATCGCAAAGTCCTCGCAATCGCCGGCACCGGTCGCCAGCAATTCCAATGGCGTGGCCCAGTAGCCTTCTGTCTTCCACTGTATTATATCGTCAATGAAAAGCGCATTGAGATTAAAAAAATCATTTACCTGTTTCAGTTTGTCTTTTTCGGGAAGGTTTTTCGCGGAGGTCAGTAAATTTTGCCAGCGGATGAGCCGGTGTTGCGCTTGCTCGCCGTGTTTATGCTTCGCCTGAGTCAGTATTTCGGCAGTTAACTGAATCCAGCCCAAAGCACTGCCGGCCATCATCAGGCAAATATAAAAGATGATGGCTTGGGCAAAAATTGGGCGGTGAGAGCGCGGCATACATTAAACTGTTTGAGAACTTCGCGGCGTCAACGACTCGCCCCGGTGAGCCCAGGGCAATCGCGCTATGTTCCCTTTTTTCCGAAGATGAGCTCTGAGCGACAACGGTCACTCAAACAAGCGCGGAGCTTTCGTCGGCGCAAACTGTCTTTGCTGGGTCCGTTGTTATTGAACAGATTCAACGCCACACGCCTGATTAATGCGAGATTTTCCGCTGAATGGTCTTTTCTGGCCCGGTTATCGTCTTCTCCGAACTGCACATCCAGCACCCAATGCTGCTGATTTTCGATGCTCCAATGCCGTCGCACACTCACGGCAAATCGTTCCAGATCGTTGAACGAACAGAGATAATACCGCGTCTCTACGGATGTTTTATCGCCAATGATTCGCGTCGATTCGACCCGTCCCACAGCGACTAGACCTTGCCATTCCGGCTTTTGTT
>Ga0208393_100169_pt1 | contig 18761 bp, 18 predicted proteins | sample LakWasMet46_HOW7_2_FD_183884 | JGI IMG/M metagenome (GOLD analysis project Ga0208393, IMG submission 183884) | Freshwater sediment methanotrophic microbial communities from Lake Washington under simulated oxygen tension - Sediment Metagenome... | ecosystem: Environmental > Aquatic > Freshwater >...
GTAGTCGCCACCAAAGGCGATTTCGTCCACCACGCGCAGTCCGTGCTCCGCTGCCTGGCGCCGGAACTCGGCCGGCGACGGCAGGCAGCCACCGGGGAAGATGTACTGCTGGATGAAGTCGGTGGAGCTGATGTAGCGCTCGAACAGGCTGTCGTCGATGACGATGCTCTGGATGCAGGCGCGGCCACCGTCCTTCAACAGCCGGTGCACGGTCTGGAAGTATTGCGGCCAGTAGGCCTGCCCAACGGCTTCGACCATCTCGATGGAGCAGATCGCATCAAACGGGCCATCGGACACGTCGCGGTAGTCCTGCAGGCGCAGATCGGCGGTCTGCCCGGCGCCAACGGCGGCGCCCTGTGCCTGCAGCCGTTTCTGCGCATAGGCCAGTTGCTCGCTGGACAGCGTCACGCCCACCACCTGTGCACCGTAATGCAGGCAGGCCTGCTCGGCCAGTGCACCCCAGCCGCAACCGATTTCCAGCACGCGGTCGCCAGCGCGCACACCGGCCTGGTCCAGTGCGCGGCGCACCTTGGCGGTTTGCGCATCGGCCAGCGGCTGCGTGGTGTCGCCCTGGAACCAGGCACTGGAGTAGTTCATGGTCTCGTCCAGCCACAGGGAGTAGAAGCTGTTGCCGATGTCGTAATGGGCGTGGATGTTGCGACGGCTTCCCGCCTTGCTGTTGCGCTGCAGGAGATGCTTGACGCGGTAGACCAGGCGACCCAGCCAGGTGCCATAGACCACCGATTCCAGTGCGTGACGGTTCGCAGACAGCAACGTCAACAGTCCGGGCAGGTCGGGGGTGCTCCAGTCCCCGGCGATGTAGCTCTCGGCAAATCCGATGTCGCCGCTCTTGAGGGCGGCGCGCAGCGGGTTCCAGTTGTTGAGCTGCAGGTGGGCGTGCAGGGCGTTGCCGCCACTGGCCTGCGCAGCGGCCTGGCCAAAGCGGTGCTGGCTGCCGTCGGGCAGGGCCAGCGTCAATACGCCGACCTGGAGCTGGGCCAACAAGGCCATCGCGCGGCGCGCGATGTAGGGCGCCTTGGGGCTGGGGTTGGCGGGAGACGCGGTGCGGATGGCAGTGTTCATGGTGTGCTCTTCTAGGCGGTTCAGAGGGGTGTGCTGCGCGTGACCACGGGGCCGGTGCGCTCTGGTTTGTGGAAGAAGGGAACCCGCATGCGCCACAGGCGCAGCGCTTGGGCGTGGATGCGCCAGAGGACGGCCAGGGTCATCAGGGGGTATCCCAGCAGTGCGTGGCGCAGCGTCTGGCGGGTGAGCGGCTGCAGCGCGCCGCCGATGCGGGTGTGCAGCAGCAGCCCTTCTGCGCCTTCATGGTGGTCCACCCGCGCACTGATGTGGTCCTGCCCATCCCTGTGGGTGAGCGAGAAGCAGAATTCGTAGTGCCCCTTGACCTCGCAGAACGGGCTGACGTGAAAGACCTTGTCCGCCCGCACCGTCTGCCCCCACTGCGGAGCATCGAGCACATAGCAATGGCGCTCGCCAAAGGTGTTGTTGACCTCGGCAACGATGGCGCGCAGACCGCCTCCAGCGTCCTGGGAGCGGTAGCAGTACCAGAAGCTGACCGGCTTGAAGGCATAGCCCAGCACGCGCGGGTAGGTCTGCAGCCAGGCCTCCCCCAGCGCGTCATCGATGCCCTGGCTGCGCAGGAGTTCATCCAGCCAGGCCAGCGCGCCGCCGGCTGCGGGAGAGCGGCCATCCCCGTGGTCGCGGTCATGGAAGCTCAAAAGGCCCGCACGGTTGGGCATCCAACCCGACCCCGCACCCTGCACCGCCCGTTGCCGCAGCGTGCGCATGGGCAGCAGCAGAAAGTAGTTGGAATAGGTGAACTGGTTGCGCACCGGGCGGGTTCGGGCGTGGTGCACCTGCCCAAAACCGATGTGGGGCCGCGCCGGGAGATCCAGATTGACGGTCATGCCGTTGCCATCTCAAGCGGCCTGGGCCAGGGCTGGTGTGCCCCGGGCGGTCTGTGCCTGCAAGTCCCGCAGCACCGCCTGGGCCGCGAGTTGGCCGGACCGCAGGCCGTCCTCATGGAAGCCGTAACCCGTCCAGGCGCCGCAGTAGTAGCGGTGGGCGTCTCCCTGTAGCGACGCAACCTGACCTTGTGCGGCGATGGCGGCCTGGTCGAACACCGGGTGGGCGTAGTCGATGGTGTCCATGGTCTTCGCGGAATCGATGGGGCGCACCGGATTCAAGCTCACGATCACGTCGGTCTGCCACGGCAAGGGCTGCAGCTGGTTGATCCAATAGTGCAGGCACACCCGGGCGTCTTCCTGCAGCGGATCAGCCGCGCGCTCATAGTTCCAGGCCGCCCAGGCCGCGCGGCTCTGGGGCATCACGCGCGTATCCGTGTGCAGCACTGCGACATTTCGCTGGTAGCCGATGGCACCCAGGACCGCGCGCTCCCGCTGACTGGGCGCATGCAACATCCTCAGCGCCTGGTCCGAGTGGGTGGCGATGACCACGCGGTCAAACAGTTCCTCGCCGACCGGCGTGGTGAGCCAGACGCCGCCCGCGCCGGCGTGGGCATGGGGGTCATGGCGCACCCGTTGCACCGGGCAGTTCAGGCGCTTGTCGGCAATGCCCTCGGTGATCGCCTGCACGTACTGGCGGGCACCGCCTGCCACCGTCCACCACTGGGGCCGGTTGGTGATCTGCAGCAGGCCGTGGTTGTGGCAGAACCGCACCATGGTGGCCACCGGAAACTGCAGCATCTGGGCCGTGGGGCAGCTCCAGATGCAGGCCGTCATGGGCATGAAGTACCACTGTTGGAAGGCCCGGCCGAAGCGGTGCTCCCGCAGAAACTCGCCCAATGTCTGCGCCAGTTCCTGTTCGCTGCCTTCGCGCGCTAGGCGGGTGGTGAGCGCGTTGAAGCGCACAATGTCCTTGACCATGCCCCAGAAGCGGGGACTCACCAGGTTGCGGCGCTGGGCAAACAGGCCGGACACGGAGCCGCCGCTCCATTCGAGCGGACGCGTGTCGCCTTCCTGGCCCGACTGCACCGAGAACGACATGTCGGACTTGGCGGTGGGGATACCCAGTTCCGCCAGCAATGCGATCAGCCGCGGGTAGGTACGCTCGTTGAACACCAGGAATCCGGTGTCGACCCCGTGGGTCACCGGCGCGCCACTGACATCGGGCAGGGTCACGTCGACGGTGTTGGTATGGCCGCCGAAGTACGCACCGTCTTCGAACAGGGTAATGTCGGCGTGGCCGCGCAGCGTATGCGCCGCACCCAGACCGGAAATTCCAGAACCAATGATGGCAACTTTGCGTGGCACGGTAGGCGCTCCTGATAGGGGTGATATATCCGGGCTATCCGGTAGATTGAACCGAACTGTATAATTTGTGACTGATTAGTTCACATTTGGACAACAAAGACTGCACGCCAATCATGGTTACTTCCGCAACGCCCAAGACTTCCTTCCGCACACAAATGCTGGCGGCTCGCGAGCAGGCCATCATTCAGTCGGTGAACCGGCTGCTGGCGGAGAAGGGCTTTGAAGCGATGACCGTGGATGAGGTTGCCGAGGACGTGGGCATCGCCAAGGCCAGTCTCTACAAGCACTTCGCGAGCAAAGAGGATCTGGCCGCGGCCGCGATGGCCTACCTGATGGCCCAGGCCCAGGCTTTTCTGGACGGTCTGGAACCGGGTGCCAGCGCAATCGAGAAGCTGCGCTCCACCGTGGAATGGACGATGCGCTTAAAGCTGAGTGGAAACATGCCAACACTGCCGAGCCAGAACTCCAGCCTGCGCGCGGCATTGGTGGTGCACAAGGGCTACGTGGATGGGTTGATAGACGTGAGCGACCGCCTTGGCGAATGGATCGAAGAGGCCCAGCAAAGCGGCGAACTCAATCCCGAACTCCCTGCGATTGCGGTCCTGTACACGCTGTACGCCCGCGCCTGCGACCCGGTGCTGGAGTTCCTCCAGGCGTCCGGTCTCTACAGCAATGACCAGATCGTCACGATGGTGTTGACGACCTGCTTTGACGGCTTGCGGCGGCGCTAGCTGGCCGCTAAGTCAGCAACGCCAGCCCACCCAGCCCCAGGAAGATCAGGGCTGAGACCACGTGCACCACCTGCAATGGCACCAATTTGGTGATTTTGTCGCCCAGCCAGACGACGGGCGCGTTGGCCAGCATCATGCCCAAGGTGGTTCCAGCTACGACCCAGGCCCAGGCGTGGTACTGCGCGGCCAGCATGACGGTGGCAATCTGCGTCTTGTCGCCCATCTCGGCCAGGAAGAAGGCCACGACGGTGGTCCCGAACACGCCAAAGCGCGGCATTGCGCCATCGTCCTCATCGTCATCCACCTTGTCGGGAATCAGCATCCAGATCGCCATGGCGATGAAGGAGCCGCCCAGTACCCAGCGCAGCACGTCCGGCCCGAGCACGGAGGTGACCCAGGCGCCGGCGGCACCCGCCAGGGCATGGTTGGCGATGGTGGCGACGAAGATACCCAACACGATGGGCCAGGGGCGGCGAAAACGCGCGGCGAGGATGAGGGCCAGCAGTTGGGTCTTGTCGCCCATTTCGGCCAGGGCGACGATGCCGGTAGAGACGAGGAATGCTTCCATGGTGTGTGCGGCCCAAGTGTAACGGGGCCGGATCCGCATCATTTTTGGTGCATGCACGCCAATTTGGCGCGCTTCTTGCTTGCAATTGGTGCAGTTTTGAAAATTCACTCAAAACCGCACCAACAAGCAGCATTTCACACAAGAGGTCGATATGGAAGCACTCAAACAGGGCGCGGATGCCTTGTTCATCCTGCTCGGCGGCATCATGGTTCTGGCCATGCACGCCGGGTTTGCCTTTCTGGAGCTGGGAACGGTCCGGCGCAAGAACCAGGTCAACGCCCTGGTCAAGATCCTGGTGGACTTCTCGGTCTCCACCGTGGTGTATTTCATGGTGGGCTACGGCGTGGCCTACGGCACCCACTTCTTTGTTGGCGCCGAGGAACTGGCGGCCAAGAACGGCTACGAGCTGGTGAAGTTCTTCTTCCTGCTCACCTTCGCCGCTGCCATTCCCGCCATCATCTCCGGCGGCATTGCCGAGCGCGCCCGCTTCTGGCCCCAACTGATGGCAACCGCCGTCATCGTCGGCTTTGTCTACCCCTTCTTCGAGGGTATTGCCTGGAACCAGCACCTGGGCGTGCAGGCCTGGCTGAAGGCGATGACCGGTGAGGAGTTCCACGACTTCGCTGGCTCCGTGGTGGTGCACGCGGTGGGTGGGTGGATCGCCCTGCCGGCCGTGCTGCTGCTCGGCGCGCGTAGCAACCGCTACCGCAAGGACGGCGCCATCTCGGCCCACCCGCCGAGCAGCATCCCCTTCCTGGCGCTGGGCGCCTGGATTCTGACCGTGGGCTGGTTCGGCTTCAATGTGATGAGTGCGCAGACCCTGGACAAGATTTCGGGCCTGGTGGCCGTGAACTCGCTGATGGCAATGGTCGGCGGCACCCTGGCCGCCCTGGTCGCGGGCAAGAACGACCCCGGCTTCGTGCACAACGGCCCGCTGGCCGGCCTGGTGGCCGTGTGTGCCGGCTCCGACTTGATGCACCCGCTGGGCGCGCTGGTGGTGGGCGCCCTAGCCGGCACGGTCTTCGTCGTCATGTTCACGCTGACGCAGAACAAATGGAAGATCGACGACGTACTGGGCGTCTGGCCCCTGCACGGCCTGTGCGGCACCCTGGGTGGCCTGGCCGCCGGCATCTTCGGCACCAAGGCACTGGGTGGCCTGGGTGGTGTGAGCTTCACCGCCCAACTCATCGGCACCACCATGGGCGTGGCCTGGGCCGCCGCCGGTGGACTGGTGGTCTATGGCACGCTCAAGGCCATGACCGGCCTGCGCCTGAGCCAGGAGGAGGAGTACGACGGCGCCGACCTCTCCATCCACAAGATCAGCGCGACCCCCGAGCGCGAGGCCAACTGGTAACCGGGTCGCCACGAAACACCGCTGGGGGATTACGATCGGTGGTGCCATGAACACCACCGCCCCATGAACCTTGAGATTTCCCTGCTGGCTATCGCCCTTGCCGTCGCACTGACGCTGCGCCCCTGGCGCATGCTGGCCGGCGGCGCTTTGGTCTCCCCGCTGCTGGGGACCCTGGTCATCCTGCCCTGGCTGTGGGCCATTCCCCGCCTGCACACCATGCCGCTGCCCTTGCAACTCTCGGGCGCCTGTGCCGTCACGCTGATGCTGGGCTGGCCGCTGGCGGTACTGGCACTGAGCGCCGCGGTGCTGGTATCGGACCTGATTGCGCCAGCCACGACCGATGTGCTGGTGGCACAGCTGTTCTGGCAGGGCATCCTCCCCGCGACGCTGGCCTTGGGTGTGGGTGCCGCGCTGCGCCGCTGGATCGGCAACAAGGTCTTTGTCTACATCCTGGGCCGGGGGTTTGCCGGAACCATCGTCTGTACCTTTGCCGCGTCGGTCCTGGCACACTGGAGCGGATACACCGTGGCCAACGTCAGCCCGGGGCTATCCGTGATCGGCCACTGGCTGCTGGCCTGGGGCGATGGTTTTGCCACCGGCATTCTGGCGGCCCTCTTCGTGGCCTACCAGCCACAATGGCTGGCCACCTGGTCCGACGCGCTGTACCTGAAGCAGCACCCCTGATCGCGCCGGAGCCGGTGCGATACTCCGCTTGATGTGGATCAATGTTCCCGCACGCGCCCTGGCCGCCCTGGGCGATGACTACCACCGACACCTGACCCCCGAACTGCGCCGGCTGGCGCAGGAAGGCGCCACCATGGACGCCTCCAGCATCGAACCCCAGCTGGAGGAACTGGAGCGCGACCATGGCCGTGCCGTCTTCCAACCCGACCTGACACGCGGCCCCTGGGCCTTTGTGCGCAGCCTGATCCAGAGCACACGGCCCCAATTGTGGCGCACCCTGATCTACATGGTGATCTCCACCCTGGCCACGGCCGCACCGGCCCTGCTGATCGAGTGGGTGATGACCGACTTTGCCGCCATCCAGGCCGCACCGTGGGCCCTTGGCAACCTGGCACTGCTGCTGAGCTTTCCCCTGGTGATCTACATCACCAATGTGAGCTTCCAGCGCTACCTCAAGGCCTTTGCCCACGCCCATATCCTGCAGCGCAGCGCGCTGATGCACGCCTTTGCGCAGAAATGGTTCCGCCTGGCGCCCAGCACCCGCCATGGTCTGCCCCAGGGCAACATCCAGAACCTGATGCACGTGGACGTACCGGCCGTGAGCCACTGCGTGGAACGTCTGGTGGACGGTGCCATGGTGGTGGTGCACATCGGCGTCGCCACCGTGCTGCTGTGGCGCTACCTGGGCAGCACCACGCTGGCCGCCCTGGTGATGATGGCCCTGACGCTGCCGCTGCTGCGCGCCATCGTGCGTGCCACCGCCGCGCGCCAGGGCGAGTTGCTGACGGCACGCGACACCCGGCTGGACCTGCTCTCGCAGATCCTGTCGGCCATCAAGGTCATCAAACTCTCGGGCTGGACCGACACCTTCTTGGGCCGCACCCGCGCCACGCGCAGTGCCGAAGTGGACCGCCTGATTGCCGTGATGCTGTTGCAGACCCGCTCCTCGCTGGTGTTTTCCTGCGCCGGGCTGGTGGTGGCCACTGCCACCTACGGCATCCACATCCTGCGGGGTGGCGAACTGCACGCGGCCATGCTGTTGCCCACGCTGCTGATCTTCCAGGGGCTGGAGTTCCCCTTCATGGTGATCGCGGATGTGGCAGGCATCCTGGCGCAGACCGAGGTCTCGGCCCGGCGTCTGCTGGGCTTTTTCAACCTGCCGGACGCGCCAACGCCTGAGCCCGCTGCGGCCGGCCCGGCGCCGAGCCTGCGGGTGCGCGACCTGGTGCTGTCGGTAGGCGAAGACACGCCGCCCATCCTCAACGGCATCTCGCTGGACCTGGCACCCGGCCAGAGCCTGGCCATCGTCGGCCCGGTGGGGGGCGGCAAGACCATGCTGCTGCGCACCCTGCTGGGCGAATACACGCCCAGCGCCGGCAGCGTGCACTGGAGCAGACCGCCACGCTTCGCCTACTGCCCGCAGGAGACCTTCATTGCCAGCGGCACGCTGCGCGACAACCTCACGCTGTTCGACACCAGCCTGCCCCACGACGCCACCGCACTGAACCAGGCCCTGCGCCTGGCCAGTCTGTCGGGCGAAGTGGCGCAGTGGCCTGCCGGGCTGGAAACGGAATTGGGCGAACGCGGCCTGAACCTCTCGGGCGGGCAGAAGCAGCGTGTCTCACTGGCACGCGTGGCCCTGCGCGAGTCTGATGCCATCCTGCTGGACGATCCGTTCTCGGCACTGGACGTCGGCACGGAACAGGCCATCGCCAACGATCTGGTGTTCGGCCACTGGCAGGGCCGCCTGCGCATCTGCGTGACGCACCGCCTGGCCCAGCTAGAGCGCTTTGACCGTGTGCTGTTCATCGACAGCGACGGCAGTGGCCAGTTCGGCACGCTGGCGGAACTCACCGCAGCGAGCCCACGTTTTGCCAACTTCCTGCGCATCGAACGCGAAGGCCACGCCGACCAGGCCCTGGTGGCGCAGCAGCTGGGTGCCCACGCGGCCACCAGCGCAGGCAAGGAAGAGTCGCTCACCACCACCGAGACCGCCCACAGCGGCCGCGTCAAGGCGTCGGTGTGGACCAACCTGCTCGCCACCCTGGGCGACAGCGCCTGGCACGGTCACGCCCGTGGCGGGGCCGCGCTGGTGCTCGGGCTGATGCTGGCCGCCAGCGTGGTGCCGCTGACCCAGCAGGTGATGATGTCGGCCATGGAGGGCCCCGACGCCATGGGGGCGACGGCCTTCTTCGGGGCCTTTGCCTTCCTCACGCTGGCTACCGTGGCCCTGGGCTACGTGGCCCAGGCCACCTTCCGCAAGGCGTGCGCCCATGCCGCGCAACGGGCGCATGACCGCATGCTGGAAGGCGTGATGCAGTCGCCGCTGCGCTTCTTCGAGACCACACCCTCCGGGCGGATGGTGAACCGCTTCTCGGCCGACATCCAGCAACTCGACGTGGAACTGGCCGGGCGCGGCTTTCGCTTCACTCAGGGCGCTGCGGCGGCCACCGCCAGCGCCATCGGCATCCTGGGCGTGGCCAGTGCCGCGCTGCTGCCGTTCTCGCTGGCGACCTATGTCTCCATTCGCATCTCGCGCCTGTACGGCGCAGCGGTGCGCGAGACGGCACGCCTGGGCTCCATCACCCGTTCGCCCGTGTTCTCGCTGTTCAACGATGCGCTGCGCGGCCACTCCACGCTGCGCGCCCTGCGCTGCGAGGATGCGGTGGTGGCGCAGTTCGACCGCGCCACCCGCCTGAGCCTGAACACCGAGCTGCGGCGCTGGGACCTGGTGTTCTGGCTGACCATCCGCCTCACCGTGATCTCCTGTGCGGTGATGGTCTGCCTGCTGGTGCCGCTGGCGATGGGGCCTGGCGTGACGTGGCTGCCCACGCTGGGCAGTGGCGCCGTTGGCCTGCTGCTGGCCCTGACCTTTGGCCTGTTGAACCGCATCGAACGCATGTGCCGCGACTTTTTTGCCCTGGCCACCATCCTGGTGCCGTGGGAGCGCTGCCAGCAATGGGCGCAACTGCCACCGGAAGCCACCAGTGCCACCACCAACGAAGTTCCAGCCGATTGGCCACAGGCCGGGTCCATTGCATTTGAGGGTGCCAGCCTGCGCTACGCGCCGGAGCTGCCGGCCATCGTGGCCGACGCCACCTTCACCGTCCCCGCGCGCAGCCACTGCGCCCTGTTGGGCCGCACCGGGGCGGGCAAGTCCACGGTACTGCTGGCCCTGCTGCGCACCCTCACCGTGGACCACGGCCGTATCTGCATCGACGGCGTGGACATCGCCCAGGTGCCGCATGCACGCCTGCGGCAGGCCATTGCGTATGTGCCGCAGGACCCGGTGCTGTTCCTGGGGCCACTGCGGGCCTCCATCGACGTGACCGGCCAGTATGGCGACGCAGCCATCCATGCGGCCCTGGCCCGGATCGGCCTGACCGATTTCGTGGCCGCGTTACCCCGGGGCCTGGACACGCCGCTGGAGGAAGGTGGCCGCAACATCAGCGCCGGGCAGCGCCAGCTGATCTGCCTGGCGCGCGCCCTGCTGTCCGGTGCGCGGGTGATCCTGATGGATGAAGCTACCGCCAGCATGGACGTGGAAACCGACGCCCTGATCCGCGCCGCCATCCAGACCCATCTGCGCAATACCACCATCCTGCTGATCGCCCACCGCCCCAGTTCACTGGCCCTGTGCGACCAGTGGGTGCAGGTGGAGAACGGCCGCACCATGGTGGTGGAGCGCACCGCACCGGCCTGAGCGCCGTCGGCGAACGCCGACGTCAGAATCCTTGAACCGAAGCTCATGAATGTTTCAAATTGCTTGAAATGTTGCAACAAGTAATTTGAAATTTCTGAACCTTTGGCGCCCCTACACTTCCAAGGAAATGCCGCACGTCTCCCGTTCGGCACACCTGTTCCACCTCCATTCGATGCCCTCAACCCCTGCCATGAACACGGTTCCCGCCTCCCGCCGCTACACCGGTTTCGCCATGCTTCTGCACTGGGTGCTGGCCCTGGCCCTGGTGGGGATGTTCGCCATGGGCCTGTACATGGCCGATCTGCCGTTCTCGCCGGCGCGCCTGAAGCTCTACAACTGGCACAAGTGGGCCGGCGTCACGGTGCTGATCCTCTCCGTGCTGCGCCTGTTGTGGCGTCTCACGCACCGCCCGCCCGCGCTGCCGCAAGCGGTGACGCTGGCCATGCCGGGCTGGCAGATGGCGGCCTACCAGGCGACCCATGTGCTGATGTACGCCCTGTTCTTTGCCGTGCCGCTGATCGGCTGGGCCTACAGCTCGGCGGCTGGTTTCCCCATCGTCTTGTTCGGTGTGCTGCCGCTGCCGGACTTCGTATCCGCCGACAAGGCGCTGTCCGAACTGATCAAGCCCTGGCACGAGGCCTCGGCCTTCGCGCTGACCGCCCTGGTAGTGGTGCACGTGGGCGCCGCGCTCAAGCACCAGTGGATCGACAAGGACGGTCTGCTGACCCGCATGCTGCCCGGTGGGCGTTGAACCACCGCCCTTTTTCCCCAATGCAACGGAGTACACCCATGATCCGATCGACCCCCCTGGTGCGCGCTGGCGCCCTGATCCTGCTGGCCGCCCTGGGCGGCGGCGCCGCGCTGGCGCAGCAGAAGCTGGTGCCGGCCCAGAGCGAGATCAGCTTCGTGAGCAAGCAGATGGGCGTGCCGGTGGAAGGCCGCTTCAAGAAATTCGACGCCCAGATCGCCTTCGACCCGGCCAAACCACAGACCGGCAAGATCGCCTTCACGGTGGACATTGCCAGCGCCACTCTGGGTGCACCCGAGCCCGACTCCGAACTGCCCAAAGCCGAGTGGTTCAACACCGCCAAGTTCCCTCAGGCCACCTTCCAGTCCAGCACGATTAAGGCCCTGGGCGGCGGCAAGTTCGAGGTGGCCGGCAAGCTCGCCATCAAGGGCGCCAGCCAGGACGCCGTGATCCCCGTCACCCTGACCGCCAATGGCGCCACCACCGTGGCCGCCGGCAGCTTCACCCTCAAGCGCCTGGCCTACAAGATCGGCGAAAAGGAATGGGCCGACACGTCCATGGTGGCCGACGACGTGCAGGTCAAGTTCAAGCTGGCGCTGACGGGCGTCGGCAAATTCTGATCCCCCTGTGTTTTCTTCTCAACCCGCAAACTTCCTCTTGGAGCAAATGAACATGCGCAAATCCCTGATCGCCCTCGCCGGCGCCGCCCTGCTGGCCACCGTGGCCCATGCCGAACCCGCGAGCTACGCGCTGGACCCGGCCCACACCTTCGTGTCCTTCGAGATCGGCCACTTCGGCACCTCCACCAACCGTGGCCGCTTCGACAAGAAGGAAGGCACCGTGCAGTTTGACCGCGCCGGCAAGAGCGGCAAGGTGGACGTGACGGTGGACGTGAACTCGATCAACACCGGCTTTGCTGCCTTCGAGAAGCACCTGAAGAGCCCCGACCTGTTCAATGCTGAGAAATTCCCGACCATCAAGTTCGTGTCCGAGAAGTTCGTGTTTGACGGCGACAAGGTCTCCGAAATCCAGGGCAACCTGACCCTGATGGGCAAGACCCAGCCCGTCACGCTCAAGGCCAGCCAGTTCAACTGCTACCAGAACCCGATGAACAAGCGCGAAGTCTGCGGCGGCGACTTCGACGCCACCATCGACCGCACCGCCTTCGGCATGAACTACGGCATCGACTGGGGCTTCCCCAAGAACGTGCGCTTCATCGTTCAGGTGGAAGCCGTCAAGCAGTAATCGCCCCCACGGCGCCTGCAAAGCAAAACGCACCCGAGGGTGCGTTTTTTTGTTTGCGGGTCAACGGTCAGGCAAAGGCCTTGAACCGGGCCGCCAGGCTGTGCAAACTCCAGCCACTGGCATGGCGCGCTGCATCGGCGGCGGGCGCCTGTGCCGCCTGCTGTCGCTCGGTCTGGTCGCGCAGTTCGCGCATGGCCGAGACGGCCACGGAAACGAAATCGGGCTGGCGAGCCGCATCGGTGCCGGCCGGTCGGGCCTCCAGCAGGCCATCCTTGTTGACCGACAGCCGCGCGGGGCTGATGCCCTGGCGATCCATCGCACGCTGGTACGCCTCGGCCTGACCTGCGGCATCCTCTTCGGCAGCTGCCGCTGCAGCCCCGGCCTTGCGTGCGGCGGTGTAGAGCGCGGCCTCGGGGCGCACGGGCGCGGCATCGGGCCAGCGGATTTGCAGCACCACACTGTCGGCGCGCGCCGGCGCCGCATCGGCGTCGGGCCGGATGGCACGGGACGCGCCGGCCGCCGTCTCGGCCCCTACAGCGGACGCCGCGGGCGCATCATTGCCGCCGGCCGCATGGGACGGGTTCTCGCGTGGGAACAGAAGGTGGTTGTAACGGTCGATTTGCATGGCGCACCCCACAAGGGTCGGTGATGCCACGAGTATGGGGAGCCACGCAACCGACCAAGACGGAAATAAAGCCCGATAAACCGGGCAATTCCCGCCCTTTCCCGCACCGCATGGCATCCGGCGCCCCTGTCGCCAAAGCGTCTCCCCGTGCGGCCGACGAGCCTTGCAAATGACGACACCGGCTACAGGTATCCCAGGCACGTCCCCGGTGCCATCGCACCGGGCGGGCTCCACTCCTTCTGTCCTTACATTCCATGTCCACCTTGTTCGAACCCTTCCAGGCCGGTCAACTGTCATTGGCCAACCGCGTCGTGATGGCACCCTTGACCCGCAACCGTGCGCCCGGCGCCCTGCCCAATGCCTTGATGGCCACCTACTACACCCAGCGCGCCAACCCGAAAGACGGTGCCGGCTTGATCATCACCGAGGCCACGGCCATCAGCCACCAGGGCCAGGGCTATGCCGACGTGCCCGGCATCTGGAGCGATGAACAGGTTGCTGCATGGAAGCCCATCACGGCCGCCGTGCACGCCGCTGGCGGCAAGATCGTGATGCAGCTGTGGCACGTGGGCCGTGTCTCGCATGTAGACCTGCAGCCCGGTGGCCAGGCGCCGGTAGCCCCCTCGGCCATCACCGCCAAGACCAAGACCGTGCTGATCCAGGACGGTGTCCCGCGCTTTGTGGACACCTCGGCCCCACGCGCCCTGACGCTGGAGGAACTGCCCGGCATCGTGGCCGACTACCGCCGCGCCGCGCGCAATGCCATCGCCGCCGGCTTTGACGGCGTGGAGGTGCACGGTGCCAACGGCTACCTGCTGGACCAGTTCCTGCGCAGCGGCTCCAACCAGCGCACCGATGCCTACGGCGGCCCCATCGAGAGCCGCGCCCGTTTGTTGCTCGAGGTGATGCAGGCCGTGTGTGACGAGATCGGTGCCGGCCGCGTGGGCCTGCGCCTGTCGCCCGTCACCCCGGCCAACGACGCCTTCGACCCCCAGCCCCAGCCGCTGTTCACCCACGTGGTGCAGCAGTTGGCCCCACTGAAGCTGGCCTACCTGCACTTCATCGAAGGTGCGACCGGTGGTGCACGCGACCACACCCAGGGCGATGCCCCGTTCAACTACGCCGCCCTGCGCCAGGCCTACCGCGGCGCCGGCGGCCAGGCCGCCTGGATGGTGAACAACGCCTACGACCGCGCCCTGGCCGACCAGGCGCTACAGGACGGCGCCGACCTGGTGGCCTTCGGCCGCCCCTTCATCGCCAACCCGGACCTGACCCGGCGCCTGCGCGAGGGTGCTGACTGCAACACCCCGGACCGCGCCACCTTCTACGGCGGCGGTGCCCACGGCTACACCGACTATCCATTGCTATCAAATCAGGAGCGTTCCATGCAAATTTGACGAGGGCTGGCGCCGTATTTCGCCGTATGCAATCCGGCCTGACAGCCGCCTGACGACCCCGCCGCGCATCAGGGAAAACCACCGCCCCCACGCGCGGACACGGACCTAGACTGCCGCCACCCCACAACCCGAAAGGCAGCTATGCACGGCACAACAACACGGTGGTTCTCGGCACTGGCAGGCACGGCGGCGCTGTGCCTGTCCCTGACGGCCCAGGCCCAGAGCGCCCAAACCCTGAAGCTGGGGGTGATCGGTCCGTTCACCGGGCCATCGTCGGACTTTGGCGTGCAAATGCTGCAAGGCGTGCAACTGGCGGTGGAAGAGATCAACGCCGTGGGCGGCTACCTGGGGCGTCATCTGGAGTTGGTCATCAAGGACGACCAGGCCAACCCCGACATGGGCCTCAAGGGTGCGCAGGAATTGGTGGCCGCTGGCGTGAGCGCGACCCTGGGCTTTTGCAACACCGGGGTGGCGCAAAAGGCGCTGGAAACCTTCCAGACGGCGAAGCTGCCCCTGATCATTCCCTGCGCCACCGGCTCACCCCTGACCGCCAAATACCCGGCGCCGGAGAGCTACATCTTCCGCACCTCGCCGCGCGACGCCATCCAGGCCCCGTTCGTGGTGGAGGACATCATCAAGCGCGGCTGGACCAAGGTCGCCATCTTTGCCGACACCACCGGCTACGGCGAGGCCGGCCTGAAGGATGTGGAGGCCGCACTGGCTGCCAAGAACCTCAAGGCCGTGTACGTGGCGCGCTTCCCGCTGGGCGTGAAGGACCTGCAGAGCGAACTGGCGGCCGCCCGCAACGCCGGTGCCGACGTGGTGTTCAGCTACACGGTGGGTGTGGAGAACGCCGTCATCGCCAACGGCCGCAAGGAACTCAAGTGGAAGGTGCCCCAGGTCGGTGCCTGGCCGCTGTCCTTCCCGTTCTTCATCAATGGCGCCAAGGACGCGGCCGAAGGCGCCATGATGGCGCAGACCTTCATCGCCGAGCCCAGCAACGAGCGCCGCGCCGCTTTTCTGACGGCCTACAAGCGCAAGTTCCACCAGCCCATGGCCGTGCCCATGGCGGCGGCCCAGGGGTATGACAGTACCTACCTGCTGACCTACTCGCTGTTCGGCATCCGCGACGGCAACCTGAGCGGGCCGGCCATCAAGAACGCGCTGGAGAACATCAGCCGCATCTACTACGGCGTGGTCGCCACCTACGAGCATCCGTTCAGCCTCAATGACAAGGACGCGCTGACGCAGAACATGCTGGTCATGGGCAAGGTCAGCAACGGCGCGGTGACCTTCTCCCGCCCCGAGGATGCCAAGCGCAACGTGCTGGTCAAGCGCAAGAACTGAGGGCGCCCGCCCCGTCAGGCGTCGTCATCGGCGTCGGCCTCGCCGCGCAGCGGCGTGAGCACGATGCGGGTGAACAGGCGGTCATAGGCCGGGTTGGGCGGGAACTTGCCACCCAGTGGGTCCATGTTCTCCTTGAAGGCGGCGTCGAGCACGCACCAGTCGGCTTCGCTCATGCAGCGCTCGGCCTCGGGCAGCACATGGGTCTCCTCCAGGGCCATGTGTTCCTGGTAGAAGTCCAGGAAGCGCAGGCAGGCCTGCTCGAACGCCTGACGGCGCCCATCGCCCAGCAGCTCCCAGGCCAGCAGCAGGTGTTGCAGCTCGCGCACGGCGCGCTCACCCTGGCTGTGGTCCTGGTCGAGCCGCTCGATGACCGGCCGCAACGATGGCACCACGCGCAGCACGCGCGGGAACAGCAGTGTGGACTCCTTGGCGTGATGCAGCCGCTCGGGAAATTCGTCGATGTAGAACAGCATGGCGCGCAGCACGTCAAAGTAGCGCTGCGGGTGGTCGCCCGGCCCCTGTTGCACGCGCGTGCGCATGGCGCGCAGCATGGTCCCCAGCGAGGCGTGCTCGTCGCGCAAAATCCGCAGGCTGGTGTGTGGCATGGCGGGATCTCCTCCGGCGCGCGGGCGCATGACCCCACGCTGATCCACACGTTGCGCCGGCTCCGTCGGTTCGGCCATGACAAAAATCAACACTTCCGCAGGTAGCCAGACCCTCGAATCTGCTACGCTGTGGCATCAGATTCCCGATTGTCTTTTAGAAAGGTGTGCACCATGTCTGATTCATCCTATTCTTCCGTGGGCTCCCAGGAAAAACTCGTCAGCGATATCCGCGCCGTGATCGCCGATGCCGAGGACATGCTCCTGGCCACCGCCGACCAGTCGGGCGACAAGATCGCCGCACTGCGCAGCCGCGTCCAGGCTCGCCTGAAGGACGCCCGCGAGCGCCTGGTGGCAGCCGAGCAGGTGCTGGTGGAGCGCACCCGCGCCGCCGCCCGTGCCACCGATGACTACGTGCACGACAACCCCTGGCAGGCCGTGGGCATCGGCGCCGGCGTCGGCTTCCTGGTCGGCTTCATCCTGGGCCGCAAGTAAGCACTGCACCACCCCATGCCAAGCACGCAAGGCGACAGCAGTGTCTGGGGCGCGGCCAAGGGCCGTGCCGTGACGCTGCTGGCCATCCTGCAGACCCGCCTGGAGCTGCTGGGCAACGAGATCGAGGTTGGCCGCATCACGGCCATGCGCCAGCTGATGCTGGCGCTGTCGCTCTTGTTCTGCGTGGCCCTGGGCCTGGTGCTGGCGGTGATGGCCTTGACCCTGCTGTTCTGGGAGCAACGGCTGTGGGTGGTGACCCTGGCCGGCGCCCTGTTCTGGGGGCTGGCCCTGTACTTTTACCTCGCCATGCGCGGTGCTTCCCGCAAGACGGAACCCCTGTTTGCGGCCAGCCTGGCCGAGCTGCAGGAGGACCTGCGCCAACTCAAGGCCGCCAGCCGCAATGGACCCGCGGCTGATTGAGCTCTACGTGCAACGCGGTCGCCTGCGCGAGCGCATTGCCAGCCAGCGTGGCGACATGGCGCACCTGCTGGCCCCGGTCGGTAGCGCCCTGCAGACCGTGGACCGCGGCCGCCTGCTATGGCGTCAGGCCAGTGCGTGGATGGCCGCGCACCCGGCCCTGGTAACCGCCACCGTGGTGGCCGTCGTGGTCTGGCGCCCGCGCGCCGTGTGGCGCCTGGCACGCGGCGCCTATGGTGTCTGGCAGAACTGGTCACGGCTCAAGGCGTGGAGCGAGGGCCTGCGCGCCGGGCCTCCCGCTGCCCGATAATTCAGCCATGGAGCCCACCGAACCCAAGGTCAAACCCGTTGAGGCCGCCAAACCCGGCGCCAGCGCGTCGTTCGACCCGGACAAGACGGTTTCCTACCAGGCGCGCATGCGACGCGCGCCGCGCTGGTTCCACTCCTTCCTGGCCAGCAACAGCCGCGAGAAGAACCGCCTGCGCACCGAACTCGGTCAGATCAAGGGTGCCATTCCCCTGCTGATGAAGCCGCGCAACGGGCTTCGCTGGACGCCTCAAGACCGCCGCGAACTGCAGCGCATGCTCCGCGCGGCTTCCGCGGTCTACCCCTACCTCATCATCTGGGCACTACCCGGCTCGGTGCTGCTGCTGCCGTTCCTGGCCTGGCACCTGGACGCCCGGCGCAAGCAACGCGAAGCCAAGGCCGGCGCCGGACCTGCGGTATAAACGCGCTTTCCCGTTCCCGACGGGACCATGGCGGCGCTGTGATCCGGTGCGGCCAGCGTCCGTGGCGGTGGCCGACCCGGCCCTGCCCACACCGTCGGGGCCACTCTCTCTACCGGAAAGACCCCTCGCATGAAGCTGATTGCTGGTTTGCTGCTGTCCGCGCTCCTGTCCTTGCCAGCCCTGGCATCCACGGATGAACTCCCCCTGCGCCTGCCGCGCACCGTGGCGCCCACGGCCTACGACCTGTCCCTCACCGTCGACCCCAACCAGGAGCGCCACCAGGGCACGGTGGCGATTGGCGTGCGCATCAGCGAGCCAGGCCAGTTGATCCGCCTCAACGCCGCCGAAATCGACGTGACCTCCGCCAGCCTGGAGCTGGGCGGCAAGACCTACCCGGCGCATGCCCGCGTGCGCAACTCCGACCTGATGGACCTGGCGTTCGACACGCCCTACCCGGCGGGCCAGGGCACCCTACGCATCGCCTTCAGCGGCCGCGTGGAAGACAAGGACAGCCAGGGTCTGTTCCGCCAGAAGGAAGGCGGCGAGTGGTACGCCTTCACCCAGTTCGAATCCATCAGCGCCCGTCGCGCCTTTCCCGGCTTTGACGAGCCCGGCTGGAAGGTACCCTGGACGCTCTCGCTGACCATCCCCAAGGACATGACGGCGGTGGCCAGTGCACCCATGGCGCGCGAGGTGCCCCTGCCCGATGGACACCACAAGCGCGTGGAGTTCCAGACCACCAAGCCGTTGCCAAGCTACCTGCTGGCCTTTGGCGTAGGCCCGTTCGACATTCTGGATGGCGGCACGGTCGGCACCACGCCGGT
>Ga0208393_100188_pt1 | contig 16852 bp, 16 predicted proteins | sample LakWasMet46_HOW7_2_FD_183884 | JGI IMG/M metagenome (GOLD analysis project Ga0208393, IMG submission 183884) | Freshwater sediment methanotrophic microbial communities from Lake Washington under simulated oxygen tension - Sediment Metagenome... | ecosystem: Environmental > Aquatic > Freshwater >...
CAGGAAGCTCTTGGCATGCGGGTGGTACAGGCATGTCGGGTGGAACTGGATGAACTCCATGTTCGTCACGCGACAGCCGGCGCGCCAGGCGGCGGCAATGCCGTCGCCGGTGGCGGTGTCGGGGTTGGTGGTGTAGAGGTAAACCTTGCCGGCGCCGCCCGTGGCCAGGATGGTCTGCGGCGCGCGGAAGGTGTGCACCGTGTCGGTGGCTTCGTCCAGGGCGTACAGCCCCAGGCAACGGTTGGGCTGCTCGGCCCCCGCCAGGCCCAACTTGCGCTCGGTGATCAGGTCGACCAGGGTGTGGTTCTCGAACAGACTGATGTTGGGCGTGCGCCGCACGGTGTCGATCAGCGTCTTCTGCACGGCCGCCCCCGTGGCATCGGTCACGTGCACGATGCGCCGCGCGCTGTGGCCGCCCTCGCGCGTCAGGTGCAGCGCGCCGTCTTCTTCCGAAAACGGCACGCCCAGCTCACGCAGCCAGGCAATGCTCTCGGGTGAATGCTCCACCACGAAGCGCGTGGCCGCCGGGTCGGACAGGCCGGCACCGGCCACCAGCGTGTCCTGCACGTGGGCGTCGAAGCTGTCGCCCTCGGCCAGCACGGCGGCGATGCCGCCCTGGGCCCAGCCGCTGGAGCCATCGCTCATGGCCCGCTTGGTCAGCACGGCCACGCGGTGCGTGGGCGCCAGGTGCAGGGCCGCCGACAGGCCGGCCAGACCGCTGCCCACAATCAAGACGTCGAACCGGTGCTGGGTGGAGAGGGGTGAAGCGGTCATGGGAATACTACTTTTTTGATAGCTGCCTGCGTAGATTTGACGAGGGCTAGCGGCCTATTTGGCTTGCAACGACTGGATAGAAATGGGAAATGGCGTCAGCTGGCGGGCAGGGTCTGCAGCAACAGGCGCTGCACGTTGCCGCCCATGATGGCGCGGATGTCACCGGCGCTGAAACCGGCGGCCATCAGGCCCTCGGTCAACTGCGGCAGGCCGGTCACGTCAAACGGCATGCGGGTGGCGCCGTCAAAGTCCGAGCCCAGGGCGACGTGGGCCACGCCCACCAGGTCCACGGCGTAGCGGATGGCCTTGACGATGGAGGGAATGTCCGGCTGGCAGACGGCGCCATCCCAGTAGCCGATGCCGACCACGCCGCCCGTGGCGGCGATGCGTTTCAGGTGGTCGTCGGTCAGGTTGCGCGGCCCCGGGCAAGTGCCGGCCACGCCGGTGTGGGACACCAGAACCGGGCGCTTGGCCACGGCCAGCACGTCATCGATCAGCGGCTTGGAGGCATGGGCCAGGTCGATCAGCATGCCCTTGTCCTGCAGCTTGGCCACCACCTGGCGGCCAAAGGGCGTGAGGCCGCCCTTCTCCAGGCCGTGGGCGGAGCCGCCGACCTCGTTGTCGAAGAAGTGGGTCAGGCCAGTGATGCGAAAGCCGGCGTCGTACAGGCGGTCCACGTTCTCCAACTGGCCTTCCAGCGGATGCAGGCCCTCGGTGGCCAGGATGGCGGCCACACGGTGGTTGTCCTGGCTCCAGGCCTGGATGAAGGCAACCAGGTCCTGGCGGCTCCTGACCACCACCAGGCGGCCACCGCTGTCCTGCGCGGCCTGGTGCAGCTTTTCGCCCTGGTAGAGGGCGCGCGCCAGCAGGCTGCTCCAGGTGGCGCGCGGCCAGCGCTGGGCCATGGTCAGCAGGGTAATGCTGTCGGTATCGGCGCCGTTGCGCTCGTAGTTCAGGCCCTTGGGCGTCTTGGTGACGGTGGAGAACACCTGCAGGGCCACGTGGCCGTCCAGCAGGCGCGGCAGGTCGGCATGGCCGCGCTCGTAGCGCTGCAGCAGGTCGCGGTTCCACAGCAGGGCGTCATCGTGCAGGTCGGCCACGAACAGCGTCTGGTGCGCGGCGCGGGCCGGCTCGCTGGCGGCATAGGGCGCGGGGTGGATCAGGCTGTTCATGCGCCCGTCGACGATGGTGGGCACGTTGAAGAAGACGGTCAGGCCCAGGGCCAGCGGCACCAGGGTGCCGATCAGGTATTTGCGCATCAGGAGGGGTTTCCGGTCATTCGATCTGGTGCAGGCCGGCCAGATTCATCAGGGCCGAGATCACCTCGGGTTTGAAGCCGACGCGGTTCTTGCCGTCGTGCGTGCCGCCGCTCATGATGAGCTTTTGCAGGTATTCCACGCAGTCGCGATGGCCCCAGAACTTCTCGATGGCCAGCGCAATGCGCACATGGTGCTCGGCGATGATGGCCATCTCGTGGTCGATGCGGGCCTGCAGCGGACGCTCATGCATGGGCATGGGCCGCGTGGGCAAATCATCCTCCTCCCACTGCAACGAGGGGAAGCCGGTCTCGACAAAACGGGAGTCGTTGGGATCGTGCACCAGTAAGCGCCTTGCAACAATGGTGCAGCAGGCGATGGTGCGTATTATTCCGCAAAGCGGCGGGTGTCACAGCGTCACGGCACAATAGGCCCATGCCCAATCTGCCCCCCTTCATCGCCCCCGAACGCTTCACCGACGCCTCCGCCGCGCTGACCCAGGTCCGGCGCATCTACGACAGCAGCATCGCCCACCTGCGCCAGGCCATGCAGGACTTCGTGGCGGGCCGGGATGACCTCGGCCATGTGCGCGCCTGCTACCCCATGGTGCGCATCCACACCGACACGGTCTCACGCACCATCACCCCCGAGAGCGCGCGCCTGAGCTATGGCTTCGTGGCCGGCCCCGGCCGCTTCGAGACCACGCTGACCCGCCCCGACCTGTACTTTGATTACTACCTGGACCAGTTCAACCTGCTGCTGCAGAACCACGAGGTGGAGCTGGAGGTGGGCACCAGTTCGCAGCCGATTCCGGTGCACTTCTCGTTTGCCGAACACGACCACGTGGAAGGCAATATGACGGCGCAGCGGCGCACGCTGATGCGCGATGTGTTCGACCTGCCCGACCTGGCCGCCATGGACGACGGCATCGCCAACGGCACCTACCAGCCCCGGCCCGGCGAGCCGCAGCCACTGGCCCTGTTCACCGCGCCACGCGTGGACTACTCGCTGCACCGCCTGCGCCACTACACCGGCACGGCGGCCGAACACTTCCAGAACTTCGTGCTGTTCACCAACTACCAGTTCTACATCGACGAATTCATCGCCCTGGGCCATGCCGCCATGCAGGACCCCAACAGCGAATACATCGCCTTTGTGGAGCCGGGCAATGTGGTCACGCGCCGCGTGGGTCTGCCGGCCGAGGCGGCAGACGCGCTGGGCAAGGCGCCACCGCGCCTGCCGCAGATGCCGGGCTACCACCTGGTGCGTGCCGACCGCGCCGGTATCACCATGGTGAACATCGGTGTCGGCCCGGCCAACGCCAAGAACATCACCGACCACATTGCCGTGCTGCGCCCGCACGCCTGGATCATGCTGGGCCACTGCGCCGGCCTGCGCAACAGCCAGCAGCTGGGCGACTACGTGCTGGCCCACGGCTATGTGCGCGAGGACCATGTGCTGGACGAAGAACTGCCGCTGTGGGTGCCGATCCCGGCCCTGGCCGAAATCCAGGTGGCGCTGGAATCGGCCGTGGCCGACGTGACACAAGTCTCGGGCGCGGCGCTCAAGAGCATCATGCGCACCGGCACCGTGGCCAGCACCGACAACCGCAACTGGGAGCTGCTGCCCGACAACCAGCCCCAGCGCCGCTTCAGCCAGAGCCGCGCCGTGGCCCTGGACATGGAGAGCGCCACCATTGCCGCCAACGGCTTCCGTTTCCGCGTGCCCTACGGCACCCTGCTGTGCGTGAGTGACAAGCCGCTGCACGGCGAAATCAAGCTGCCGGGCATGGCCAACCACTTCTACCGCGAACGGGTGGACCAGCACCTGCGCATCGGCATGCGCGCCATCGAGCTGCTGCGCGCCCAAGGCACCGAGCAATTGCACAGCCGCAAGCTGCGCAGTTTTTCGGAAGTGGCATTCCAGTAGGCACGGACGGCAACACCCGCGCCCATGCTCGCGCTTGACGTCACCACCATCCTGGTGCTCACGGCGGCCAATCTGGCCACCGTCTCGATTGCACTGCCGCTGATCATGGGCCGCGGGATCAGCCGCGCCGCGCGCCTGGCCCAGGTCAGCCTGATCCTCCAGACCCTGGGCTGGATCTTCATCATCGCCTCCGAGGCGGTGGCGCATACCTGGATGGACCCCGTGTTGTCCATCTGCAGCGTGGCTTCGGCGGCGGCGGCCAACGTGGCCATGTACTGGTCGCTGCAGGAATGGCTGGGGCCGCGGCCGTGGAAACACGCGCTCATCGTGCTGGCGGTGGCAACGCCCGTGGGCTACGGCCTGGCGTTCGACCACTACAGTCTGCGCGTAGCCTTTGCCAACTTCGTGCTGGCGGCCCAGTTCGTGGTGATCGGGCGTGCTGCCCTGCGGCCACAGGCGCGCGTGGCACTGCCCTGGCGCACGCTGATCGCCTTGTGCTATCTGGTCGTGGCCGCCTTTACCGCCGGTCGCGGTGTGCTGGGCGGCTTCTATCCCGCGCTGTACCCCAACTTCGCCGCACCCCACCCCATCAACGTCGGCGCGCAGCTGGCCGCCAACATCACCCTGATCCTCACCACCGTGGCGGTGCTGGTGGCCTGGCGCGACGAGGCCGATGCCCGCCTGCGCGAGCAGATTGCCACCGATGCACTGACCGGCCTGCTCAACCGCCGCGGCTGGGAAGAGCGCGCCCCGGGCCTGTTCAGCCAGGCCAAGCGCCACGGCACGCCGCTGGCGCTGTTCATGCTGGACCTGGACCACTTCAAGCGCATCAACGACAGCCAGGGCCACGAAGTCGGCGACCAGGTGCTGCGCCTGTTTGCCACCGTGCTGCTCACGCACCGGCGCTCCAGCGACCTGGCCGCGCGCGTGGGCGGCGAGGAATTTGCCCTGCTGCTGCCGCACACCGACCGCGCCTCCGCCGTGCTGATCGAGCAGCGCCTGCGCGCCGCGCTCAAGATGGCCTGTGGCCTGCAACCCCAACTAACCGTGGACTACAGCGCCGGGCTGGCCCTGCTGCAACCCAGTGACGATTCCCTCACCACCTTCATGGTCCGCGCCGACAGCGGCCTGTACCTGGCCAAGAGCCAGGGGCGGGGTCGCATGCAGACGGTCTAGCCGGCGGCGCGCGGCTTGACCTTGCTCGCGGCCAGCTTGGCGTTGCGGCGGGCCACCTCGACATCGGCATCGAAGGCCAACGCCACGCCCATGCGGCGCTTGACGAAGCTCTCGGGCTTGCCAAACAGGCGGATGTCGGTATTGGGGACCTGCAGCGCCTGCGCCACGCCCTCGAACACAACGCCCTGGGCCTCCACGCCACCGTAGATCACGGCGCTGGCAGCCGGGCTCTTGAGCGCCGTGTTGACCGGCAGCCCCAGGATGGCGCGGGCGTGCAGCTCGAACTCGCTCTGCCACTGGCTGGCCATGGTCACCATGCCGGTGTCGTGCGGACGCGGTGATACCTCGCTGAACCACACATCCTCGCCCTTGACGAACAGCTCCACGCCAAACAGCCCCAGGCCCGCGGGTTGGCCATCAAGCCCCCGGCCCAGGTCATCGGTCACCGCCTTGGCGATCTGGCGTGCCCGGTGCAGCGCGGTCGGGTGCATGGGGTGCGGCTGCCAGCTCTCCACATAGTCGCCGCTAACCTGGATGTGCCCAATGGGATCGCAAAAATGCGTCTGGATGCTGCCATCGGCAGCGCGGGCGCGCACCGTCAGCAGCGTGATTTCGTAGTCAAAGTCAATGAAACCCTCGACGATGATCCGGCCATGGCTCACACGCCCACCGGCCATGGCGTAGTCCCAGGCTTTTTGCACGTCGGCCGGGCCATCGATCTTGCTCTGGCCCTTGCCGGAGCTGCTCATCACCGGCTTGACGATGCAGGGGTAGCCGATGCCCTCATCAATGGCGGCCTGCAGTTCCGCCAGGGAGTCGCAGAACCGGTACGGGCTGGTGGGCAGCCCCAGGGTTTCCGCGGCCAGGCGGCGAATGCCCTCGCGGTCCATGGTCAGGCGCGCGGCACGCGCCGTGGGCACGACCCTGACGACGCCGGCTGCTTCCAACTCCTGCAGCATGGGCGTGGCAATGGCCTCGATCTCCGGCACCACCCAGTCGGGCCTTTCGCTTTCGATCAGAGCCTTGAGCTGCTGCGGGTCGCTCATGGTGATGGTGCGCGCGTGGTGCGCCACCTGCTGGCCCGGCGCCTGGTCGTAGCGGTCCACGGCAATGGTCTCCACGCCCAGCCGCTGCAGCGCGATCAGCACCTCCTTGCCCAGTTCGCCGCTGCCCAGCAGCATGACTTTGGTGGCGTGGGGGGTGTAAGGGGTACCGAAGGTGGTCATGGCGGATTCCAGCGCGGAGAGGTTGAACAGGGGGATGACAGGGACAGACACGCCGAGTTTAAGTCCCCACCCTTGCGCCACAATAACGCCATGCACCCACCCCCCACGCCCGCGCCTCTGCTGCGCGCCAGCCACCTGGTCAAACGCTACGGCGACACCGAGGTGGTCAGTGACCTGTCCTTCGAGATTGCTCCGGGTGAATGCCTGGGCGTCATCGGCCCCAACGGCGCCGGCAAGACCACCACCATCCGCATGTGCCTGGGCCTGACCACGCCCGATGCCGGCCACATCCACGGCATGGGTCTGCAGATGCCGCAGGATGCACTGGCCATCAAGGCGCAACTGGGCGTGGTCAGCCAGATGGACACGCTGGACCCGGATTTCACCTGCGCGGAGAACCTGCTGGTCTATGGACGCTACTTCGGGCTGAAGGACGCCGAGATCCGGGCGCGCACACCCGATCTGCTGGAGTTCGCCTCGCTCACCAGCAAGGCCCAGGCGCGACCCGGCGAGCTTTCCGGCGGCATGAAGCGCCGGCTTTCACTGGCACGCGCCTTGGTCAACGACCCGCGCCTGTTGCTGCTGGACGAGCCCACCACCGGGCTGGACCCGCAGGCCCGCCACCTGATGTGGGAACGCCTGCAGCTGCTCTTGCAACAGGGCAAGTCCATCCTGCTGACCACCCACTTCATGGACGAGGCCGAACGCCTGTGCGACCGCCTGCTGGTGCTGGATCACGGCAGGAAGATCGCCGAGGGCCGCCCGCGCGACTTGATCGCGCAGCACCTGGAGCCCGACGTGGTGGAGGTCTATGGCGTGGGCGCCCTGGCCCTGCAGGACTCGCCCCTGCGCGCCCTGGCCGCACGGGTCGAGGTCAGCGGCGAGACGGTGTTCTTCTACACCGCCAATGCCGCCGCACTGCTGCAGGCGCTGCAGGCGCATCCGCAGCTGCGCACCCTGCACCGACCCGCCAATCTGGAGGATCTGTTCCTCAAACTGACCGGACGTCAGATCCGTGAGGAGGCCTGATGCTATGAAAACAGGAGCTGATCACGCACTATCCACGAGGGCCAGCGGCACAAATCCCTCTCCGTGGCGGGCGCCGCGCCTGTCCTGGCGCTTCTGGCCGGTGTTCCTGCGCAACCTGCTGGTGTGGCGCAAGCTGGCCATTCCCAGCCTGGTGGGCAACATCGCCGAGCCGCTGATGTGGCTGGTGGCCTTTGGCTACGGCATGGGCGCACTCGTGGGCAAGATCACCGTGGCCGGGCCGGACGGCCCCACGGCCGTGCCCTACATCCTGTTCCTGGCCAGCGGCTCGGTGTGCATGAGCGCCATGCAGGCGGCGTCGTTCGAGGCGCTGTACTCGGCCTTCTCACGCATGCATGTGCAAAAGACCTGGGACGGCATCATGAACGCCCCGGTGGGCCTGGACGACATCGTGCTGGCCGAGATGCTGTGGGCGGCCTTCAAGTCCTTGTTCACCGTCACCGCCATCCTGGGCGTGATGCTGGCGCTGAACATCAGCCATTCGCCCAAGCTGCTGGTGGCCTGGCCCATCCTGCTGGGCGTGGGCATCACCTTCAGCTGCATTGCGCTGATCTTCAACGCCCTGGCCCAGGGCTACGACTTCTTCACCTACTACTTCACGCTGTTCCTCACGCCCATGATGTTTCTGAGCGGCGTGTTCTTCCCGCTGGAGCAGTTGCCCCATGCGGTGCATGTGGTGGCGGACTGGCTGCCGCTGTCCAGCGCCGTGCAACTGGTGCGCCCGCTGTTCATGGACCAGTGGCCGCAGGACGCGCTGCGCCACCTGGCGGTGCTGGCGGCCTATGCCGTGGTGTCGTTCTGGATCGCCCTGGCGCTGACCCGCAAGCGCTTTCGCCTGTAGGCCCTGCGGCCCTACAATCCGGCCGCATGCGTGCCCTGCCCTCCCTGCTGTCGCCGGACTGGATTGCCATGGTGGCCGGCGGTGTGTCGACCATCGCCAGTGCGTGTGACGCCGCATTGCGCCCGACCCTCATGCGAGCCGTGGGCAGCACCATCTCACCCGACGGCACCTGGGTGACCGTGTTCCTGGCGCGGCGCCAGTCCCGCCAGCTGCTGCAGAACCTGGCCGCCACGGGCCGGATTGCGGTGGTGTTCAGCCAGCCGTCCAACCACCGCACGCTCCAGGTCAAGGCCAGCCGCGTGGAGGTGCGACCCATGGTGGAGGCCGACCGACCCGTGCTGGAACACTACCGAGTGGCCATGGAGGGCGAATTGCGCACGGTGGGTGTGGAGCCGCACTTCACCCGTGCCATGCTGGCTTACGCGCTGGATGACGTGGTGGCAGTCGCATTCGCGCCCGAGGACGCGTTCGACCAGACGCCCGGCAGCCGCGCCGGTGCCCGCATCGGCACCCAGCCATCGGGATCTGCGCCATGAACACACTGACCCTGGGTGCCATCCGCCCCTGTCTGGAGGGCGCCGTCCCGACCATCATGGCCACGTGCACCCAGGACGGTGTGCCCAACGTGGCCTACATCTCGCAGGTGTTCTACATCGACGAGCGCCACCTGGCGCTGTCCTTCCAGTTCCTCAACAAGACGCGCCAGAACATCCTGGTCAACCCCTACGCCAATCTGCTGGTGCTGCACCCGGTGACGGCGCAGTTCTTCCGCATCCACATCCGCTACCTGCGCACCGAGGAGGACGGCCCGCTGTTCGAGAGCATGAAGGCCCAGCTGGCTGGCATCGCCTCGCACACCGGCATGGCCAACGTGTTCCGCCTGCGCGGATCGGACGTGTACGAAGTGCAGTCCATCGAGGCCGTGGAGGGCGACCACCTGCCCGCGGCACCGCCGCGCTGCGGCCTGCTCAACACGGTGCGCCGGGTCAGCGAGCGGCTGGCGCGCTGCACCGCACTGGACGAATTGCTGAATGCGACCCTGGGCGCCCTGGCCGACTGGATGGACGTGCGCCATGCCATGGTGCTGATGCTGGACCCCGTGACGCAGCGCCTGTACACCGTGGCCAGTTGCGGCTACGCGACCTCCGGCGTGGGTTCGGAAATCGACATGGGTCAGGGCGTCATCGGCATGGCCGCGCGCGAGCGCACACCGGTGCGCATCATGCACATGACCAATGCCTACCAGTACAGCGCCGCCATCCGCAGCAGCCTGCAGGAGGGCAGCGCCGACCTGACGCTGGACATGGATATCCCCTGGCCCGGGCTGGACGCACCGCACAGCCAGCTGGCCGTGCCCATTGTGTCGACCGGTCGCCTGCTGGGCGTGCTGTTTGTGGAGAGCCCCAACGACCTGCAGTTCAACTTCGAGGACGAGGACGTGCTGGTGGCCGTGGCCGGGCACCTGGGCGCCAGCATCGACCTGATGCAGGCCGCGCCCGAGCAGCCGGACCCGGAACCGTCGGACAGCGTGCTGCCGGCCATGGGCGGCCAGCCCCTGCAGATCCGCCACTTCACGGCCAACGACTCGGTCTTCATCGGTGACGACTACCTGATCAAGGGCGTGGCCGGCGCCATCTTCTGGAAGCTGGTGCAGGACTTCACCCGGCTCGGGCGCACCGAGTTCACCAACCGCGAGCTGCGACTGGCGCCCGAACTCGGACTGCCCGACGTGATCGACAACCTGGAGGCCCGCCTGGTGCTGCTGCAGCGCCGCCTGGTGGAACGCGGGCCCTGGATCCGCATCGAGAAGACCGGACGCGGACGCTTCTGCCTGGCCGTGCTGCGCCCGCTGGAGTTGCGCGAAGTCGCCTGAACCAGCCTGGTCAGGCCCAGGCGTCGCGCCGACTGGTGAGCACCATGCGCAGCATCAGCGCCGCGCCCAGCAGCACGGCGATGGACGCCACACCCAGAATGGGCTCCAGCACCGCGCCGCTGGCAAACCCGCCGTACAGCAGGAACAGGCCGCCGCACATGCCCAGCACCCCGAGCTGGTGGGCAAACAGCTGCACCACCGCGATGCCCTGGCCCGGCTCCTGCAGCCACAGCTTGTGGATCACGCCGTAGACCAGCGAGGCCACAAAGCCGAGCAGCAACAGATGGGCGTGCGTGACATGCTGTCCATGCTCGTGCGAGGCCGCCATGTAGATGCCCAGCCCCATGCCGGCGACGGCGTAGCACAGGGCCCAGATCAGGTACTTTCGGTCGAGTTGCATGCCGGGCCTCCCTCAGATCTGCACCAGGCCGGGCGCCGGTGGCAGGCCCAGGGCGCGCACCAGCTTGGCCCACTCGGTCAGGGTCAGGTGCGGCTGCACGGCCTCCAGCGCGGCGGCAAAGGCCGGAGCCGGGGCATGCGCACGCATGCCGCCCAGCAGGCCGGCGCGCTCGGCGGGGCTCATGTAGGGCACCAGCCAGCGCAAGGTGAACAGCATCTCGGCCGGGGGAATGGAGGCCAGCAGCGCGTCGTGGATGCCGATCAGTTCGGCATCGGTATAGCGGGCCCACAGCACGGCGTTGTGCGCCGTCTCTTCCGTGTGCATGTGCTCGAAGTTGTCCGCCACGAACAGGGCCAGCTGGCGGTATAGCGTCAGCGCCGTCTCGGGCGGGCAGCGTCCCTCGGGGCTGGCCCAGATGGCAGCCACGGTCTGCTTGAGCGCCGCGATGTGTGCAACGTGCTCCACATGGTCGTGCGCCACGGCTTCGCTGGCACCGGGTGCGCGCGCCTCGATGGCGGTGTGCACAAAGGTGTTCTCGTGCTCCAGATGGCCGGTGCAGAAGTCCAGCAGTTCCATCACGCGGCCACTGACGGCGGTGACTTCCTCGGTATCGGTGGGGTCCATGCGGCCCACGGCCAGCAGGGTGTCGGCCATCATGGCGCGCATGGCCTTGTGGATGCCGGTGTACATGTCAAAGCGGGGGGCGGTCTGCGCGGCGGCGACGGCCTGGTTTTCCTGAACGGTGTGGCGCATGCAATCCTTCTTTCCCGGGTCACGGACCCGTTGGTTTTGGGTGGTTTGCGCAGTGCCCCATGCACCGCACAACCATGGAAAGAAGTCTAGAAATCGACGCCCGATCGCGTTCCTAAATATTGCTTAAGGACTTGCTAAAAAAACCTTAAACGCACCCTTTCGGCCGATTTCGCGCCCCCTGTCACGTCTTGTGCGCGGCGCGGATCAGGTCCGCCGCCTTCTCGGCGATCATGATGGTGGGCGCATTGGTGTTGCCGCTGACCACCTGGGGCATGATGGATGCATCCACCACGCGCAGCCCCTGCAGGCCATGCACCCGCAGCTCGTGGTCCACCACGTTGAGATGGCCCTTGCCCATGCGGCAGGTGCCCACGGGGTGGTAGACGGTGTCGGCGTTTTCGCGGATGAACTGCTCCACCTGCAAGTCGCTCACGGCCTGGGCCGAACGCGCCGTTTCGCGCCCGCCCAGTTGCGCCAGGGCCGGCTGCTGCAACACCGTGCGCATGAGGCGAAAGCCGCGCATGAGCCGGTCCATATCGTCGCGCTCGCCCAGAAAGTTCGGGTCGATTACCGGCGCGGCAAACGGGTCCTTGCTGGCCAGGGTCAGGCTGCCGCGGCTTAAGGGGCGCAGCAGGCACACGTGGCACGAATATCCATGGCCCAGCACCGTGGCGCGGCCGTGGTCCACCAGCTTGGCGATGGCAAAGTGGAACTGCAGATCGGGCGTGCGCTCGGTGGGCTGGCTTTTCACAAAACCGCCGGCCTCGGCGAAGTTGGTGGTCAGCATGCCGGTGCGGCGGTCGCGCCACTCGAAGATGCCCTTGGCCGCGCGCACCAAGCCGGAGAGCGACACACCAAAGGTCTCCGTCAGCTGGGGCGCATTCACCACCTGCACGATATCGATATGGTCGTGCAGGTTCTGGCCCACGCCCGGCAGGTCGTGCTGGGTGGCGATGCCGTTCTGCACCAGGTGCGCATGCGGGCCGATGCCCGAGAGCATCAGGATCTGCGGCGACTGCAGGGCGCCGGCGCACAGCAGCACCTCGCGCGCGCAGCGCAGCTGCATCAGGTGCCCCTCGTGCACGAACTCCACGCCCACGGCGCGCTTCTTGTCCAGCAGGATGCGCGCGACCTGGGCGTCGGTGAACACGCGCAGGTTGGGCCGGTGCAGGTTGGGCGTGAGGTAGGCCTTGGCGGCGCTGAAGCGTTCGCCGTTTTTGTGCGTGACCTGGTAGACGCCCACGCCCTCTTGCGTGGCGCCGTTGAAGTCAGGGTTCACGGGGTAGCCGGCCTGGCGCCCCGCCTCCACAAAGATTGGCCCCAGGCGGTTGGGCGAGGTCAGGTCCTGCACATGCAGCGGGCCGCCCGTGCCATGGAAGGCGTCGGCGCCGCGGGCGTTGTCCTCGGCGCGCTTGAAATAGGGCAGCAGCTCGTCGTACGACCAGCCGGGGTTGCCTTGGGCGGCCCAGCGGTCGTAGTCCTCGCGCTGGCCCCGGATGTAGATCATGGCGTTGACCGAGCTGGAGCCACCCAGCACCTTGCCGCGCGGCTGGTAGCCCTTGCGACCATTGAGCCCGGGCTGCGCTGTGGTCTCGAATTTCCAGTTGGCCTGGCCGTTCTTGGCGAGAACCGCCAAGCCCGCCGGGCAGTGGATGAGCACGCTGCTGTCGGATGGGCCGGCTTCCAGCAGACCGACGGTGACGTCGGGGTCCTCGCTCAGGCGCGCGGCCAGCACGCAGCCGGCCGAGCCGCCGCCGATGATGAGGTAGTCAAACAGGCCTTCTGCCATGGGGATTCCTGGGGTGGTCGACGCATTGCACCATAGCCCAGCGCCCGAAAGCTGCCAAGCCGCGGTTTCCCGAATCCTTCGACTTTTCAATTTAATTGCGCACAATTGAATTGCTCGCTATAATTTGACCCATGGCACGCAAGACCACCACCCCCCAGCCCAATCCAGCCCAGTTGCTGGACAACCAGCTGTGTTTCTCGCTGTACTCTGCCTCGCTGGCCATGACCAAGCTGTACAAGCCGCTGCTGGACGCACTGGAGCTGACCTACCCGCAGTACCTAGTGATGCTGGTGCTGTGGGAGGCTGACGGCCCCAGCGTCTCCGCCCTGGGCGAACGCCTGAGCCTGGACTCCGGCACGCTCACCCCCCTGCTCAAGCGCATGGAAGGCGCCGGCTGGCTGGCACGCCAGCGCTCTGCCGAAGATGAGCGCCGCGTGCATGTCTGGCTCACACCCGCCGGGCGCCAGCTGCAGGCACGCGCCGCCCACATCCCCGGCTGCGTGCTGGAGCGCAGCGGCCTGCAGCTGAACGAACTCATTGCACTGAACCAACAGATCCGCCAACTGCGCGGTGCCATGCAGACGCCCGCCGCCTGATTCTTTCAACCCACCACCCACCCCACCACCATGAACACTGCACGCTCCCGCCGCCCCCGCTTGAACCAGGCCCTGCTGGCCCTCGCCCTGGCCGGCGCGGCCATCGGCCAGATCGCCTACGCCGCCACCACCGTCAACGTGACGGACGCGAGCTTTCGCTGCATGCGCCAGATGGCCCAGGTACGCCACTTCTACGTGGACAACTTGTTGGGCAATGTGATGGACACGGTGAAGGTGGCCAACGCCCCCAAGGGCGCCACCTACCCCGTGGGCTCGGTGGTGCAGCTGGTGCCGACCGAGGTCATGGTCAAGCGCGAGGCCGGCTTCAGCCCGGCCACCGGCGACTGGGAGTTCTTCATGCTCAGCGTCGATGAACAAGGCTCGCACATCGTCAAGCGCGGCACCGTCGACGTGGTCAACCGCTTTGGCAAGAACTGCCTGTCCTGCCACGCGCCGGCACGCGAGTCCTTTGACTTTGTCTGCGAATCCGACCACGGCTGCGAGCCCATCCCCATCGACCACAAAATGACCGGCGCCCTGCAGCGCTCCGACCCGCGCTGCGGCCCCGCCATCCCCGAGTCGGGCGACACGATGGCCCTGTGGAAACTGCGCGCCCTGGTGGTCGTGGGCGCCACGATCGACTGGTTCAAGCGCCTGTTCTAACACCCACCGCCCCGAATGGGGCATTCACCCACGAGAGCAACACCCATGAGCAACACCCTGCAAAAAGTCGTCTACCAGGCCCACGCCACCTCCACCGGCGGGCGCGATGGCACCACCCGCACCTCCGACGGTCAACTGGAACTCAAACTGGCGGTCCCCAAGGAAATGGGCGGCAACGGCCAGGGCGTGAACCCCGAGCAGCTGTTTGCCGCCGGCTACAGCGCCTGCTTCATCGGCGCCATGAAGTTTGTGGCCGGCACCCAGAAGATCGCCCTGCCCGCCGACACCCACATTGACGCCACCGTGGGCATCGGCCCGATCCCGGCCGGCTTTGGCATCGAGGTGCAGCTGGTGGTCCACATCCCCGGCATGGAGCGCGCTGCCGCCGAGGCCCTGGTGGCCAAGGCGCACCAGGTCTGCCCCTACTCCAACGCCACCCGCGGCAACATCGACGTGACGCTCACCGTCGCTTAAGTCCCCTACAGGCTGGTGCTGGTGCCGGGGTTCAGGCTGCGCCCCAGGCGCTGCGCCGCGCTGGACAGCGTCTGGTCCAGGGCTTCCACCATGGCCCGCGACACGGCCGCGCCCGCCGGTGACTCCAGAAAACGCAGGTACTGCTCCAGCGCCTTGTCGCTGGCGCTCTGGTAGGTGCGTGCGAACAGGGTCAGCGCCAGCCCCACGCTGGACGCCAGCATCTGCGGGCGCTGCGCCTCCATCCGGCTGCGCAACACGTCCAGCGGGGTCGCATCGGCGTCGCCCGAAACGCTGGCCACGCCCTGCAGCACGCCCAGCGTGGCGTTGATCTGCAACGTGACCATGGTCTCGGCCGCCAGCGTGGCCTTCACCAACCGCGCCAGCAACGCCTGACGCCGGCCGGACGCCTGGGCCAGGGCCTGGTTGCCTTCGGCCAGGGCACGGTTGGGGTCTTCATCCTGGGCCGAGGAGGCCACCTCCAGCGCGGTGATGCGCGCCCCCGTGGGGCTGTCGTACCACCTGAGCGCTGCCGCGGCCAGCGCCGGGCTGATGCGTTGCGCCAGCACCTGGCCAAACTGCGCCTGCAAGCGCGCGGAGGCAAAGCTCTCCTGCGCCAACGCCTCCAGCCGCGCCAGCCCGCGGCGGTCCACGCTGCCACTGGTGGCGGCCGACTGCTGGATACCGGCCAGCACCTGAGGCGCCACGTCGCCCAGCTGCGCGGTGACGCCGGACTTGCGCATCAGCGCCTCCACGGTCGCGCTGGGTACTTCGGCAGTCGCCAGCGTGTGCAGGCAGATCAGCGCCAGGCCCAGCCAGGCGCGCAGGTGAGACACTGTTGTCATGGCAACTCCCGTGGTGTGATGGCCCAGTGTAGCGGCCCCCCCGGGCGTATCAGCGCAAGGCCAGCGTCGTGCCCGTGTCCAGCCGGAACACGGCCACCGCCTGCACCAGCTCCTGGGCCTGGGATTGGAGGGCGCCCGCCGAGGCGGCCATCTGCTCGACCAGGGCGGCGTTCTGCTGGGTCACGTGGTCCATCTGCGTGACGGCGTCGCCCACCTGGGCCACGCCGGCGGCCTGCTCGCTGCTGGCGGAGCTGATCTCGGCCATGATGGCGGTCACGTGCTGGATGCTGGTCACCACCTCGTGCATGGTGGAGCCGGCGCGGCCCACCAGGGCATTGCCCTGTTCCACGCGGTGCACGCTCTCGTCGATCAGCTGCTTGATCTCCTTGGCCGCCTCGGCGGATCGCCCGGCCAGGGCGCGCACCTCGCTGGCCACCACGGCAAAGCCGCGGCCCTGCTCACCGGCGCGTGCGGCTTCCACGGCGGCATTGAGCGCCAGGATGTTGGTCTGGAAGGCAATGCCGTCGATCACCTGGATGATGTCGGCGATCTTGCGCGAGGACGCGTCGATGCCACGCATGGTGTCCACCACCTCGCCCACCACCTGGCCACCCTGGGCCGCCACCGTCGCCGCCTTTTGTGCCAGCTGGTTGGCCTCTTGGGCGTTGTCGGCGTTCTGGTGCACATTGGAGCGGAGTTCCTCCATGCTGGCGGCCGTCTGCTGCAGGGCGCTGGCCTGGCTCTCGGTGCGGGCCGACAGGTCCAGGTTGCCCTGGGCGATTTCGGCGCTGGCGGTCGACACGCTATCGGCGCCGTTGCGCACCTGCTGCACCACCCGCACCAGACCGGCCTGCATGTCGCGCAGGGCCTGCAGTAGCTGCGCCACCTCGTTGCGGCCCTGGGCCTCGATGGGCACCTGCAGGTCTCCGGCGGCCACCGCGCGGGCCACGCCCACCGCCTGCAGCAGCGGGCGGGTGATGGAGCGGATGATCCACAGCGCCAGCAGCACACCAAGCACCAGCGCCGTGACCACCGTGGCCCCGATCACCATGGCCATGCCGGACGCGGCCGCCTGCGTTTCCCGCGTGGAGGCGTCGAGCAGCGCGTCCTGGTACGTGAGCAGGCCGTCGATGGCCTCGAAATAGGCGCGCTGCGCCGGGCGCACCTTCTCCAGCAGCATGGCCTTGGCCTCGAACACCTGGCCGTCACCGGC
>Ga0208393_100243_pt1 | contig 13664 bp, 15 predicted proteins | sample LakWasMet46_HOW7_2_FD_183884 | JGI IMG/M metagenome (GOLD analysis project Ga0208393, IMG submission 183884) | Freshwater sediment methanotrophic microbial communities from Lake Washington under simulated oxygen tension - Sediment Metagenome... | ecosystem: Environmental > Aquatic > Freshwater >...
CACTGCGGAGGAGCTCGAGCTGCAGCAGCTCCGCGCCGAGCTCACCGCGCTCAAGGCACGGCACGAGGCAGACCTCGAAGCCGTCGCGGACGCGATGTTCGCGGTCGTCGAGGAGCGACTCGGGCTGCTCCGCGAGCTCGAGCAGCTCCGCCTGGCGCTCGCCGGTCGAGGTGCCGCGTGAGCAAGGTGAGCCAGGCAGTCATCGACCGCATCCGCAAGGTGGCCCGAGCGGACCCGAGCCTGACGCAAGTCGCCCTCGCCCAGCGCTTCGGGGTCTCGGTCGCCGCCATCGTCAGGGCGCTTCAGAACAACGCGGCCCAGAGCAGTGGGCTGCGATTCCCCGCCGGCATGAGCGTGAAGTTCACGACCGACGGCAAGGTGCGAACCGGCGTGGTCATCGAAGACGCCCTCCACTTCCTGTGGCGCGATCACCGCAAGGTGGCCATCGACCCGCGACCCGGGGGCCGCATCCAGGAGGTGACGGAGGTGCTCGTCCCGGCCGTTGAGCTCCGGGAGATCAAGCCCAGCGAGCGCCCCGAATCGGCGAGGCTGCGAGAGCAGGTGCCGCTCTTCGACCTCTCTCGAGGTGACGAGTGAGCCCCCTCCTGCAGCACGTCGAGCAGCGCATGGCCGCGCAGCTCGAGCAGTTCGGCCGGCGACGCCACCAACTGGCCCCGCGGTTCCCCGTCCCCCGCGACAACCGCCTTCGCGCGGCCGTGTTCAAGAGCCTGCGCCTGCCGACCGGCGTCGAAGCCCGGGTGGCCAGCAAGGAGGCCTTCGCCCGCGGGGAAGGCTCCTACGCCTCCCTGCTGGTCTGCCGCACCTCGGCCTGCGTCGAGGCCTTCCTCTTCGAGGGCGTCCCCGGCATCCGCGCCGCGCTGATCGATCTCGCTGCCTTCGCGCTGGAAGTCGCCGACAGCCTCGAACCCTCCACCTCCACGCCCCCCCGGAGCACCCCATGAGCAAGAGTCAAAGCAACGGCGACCTTCTCCCCTACAGAGAGGTCGATCGCGCCCTGAAGCCCAAGCTGCCCTTGTTGGCGGGCCTGATGGGCGTCACCCCTCAGCACGCGCTGGGCTCGCTGCTCGAGTTCTGGGACCTCTGCGCCGACCCGCGCGAGCTCGAGCGCGTGGCCGCCGCGGCGCTCAAGAGGGGCGAGGAGCCCGCCGTGCTGCTGCCCGCCGACGATGTGGCGCTGCGCTTCGAGCTCGCCAGCGGCAAGCGGGTGGAGCCCCTCAAGCTCGTCATGCTCGGCTTCCTCGAGGTGAGAGCGGCCGACCTCTATCGGGTGCGCGGGATGTCGCGCGACTTCAAACCCATCGTGAAGCGCCTCAGAGCGCGCGAGGTTGCCGCTGCGGGGGGACGGGCGAGCGCGGAAGCCCGCAAAGCTGCCACCGGCTCGGCCCAGCCCAAGGGCGGAAAGGGCTTCAAGGCACGGTCCGAGGGCGCTTCGGACGAAGGGGTACCGGAACCGAGCCGAGAACCGAAGCGGAACCGAACCGACGACCAAAGCGGTTCGGAACCGGCGACCGAAGCTGAACCGAAGCCTAGCGGTCAGCGGTCAGCGGTCAGCGGTCTTACGTCGTCTTCTTACGAAGACGACGGGCCTGCGGCGCCGCCGTCGCCGTCGCTGGTGTTCTTCGAGCGCTTCCAGGCGACGCGACAAGGCCTCGGCTGGGCTCGTGAGGAGCCGCCCTCGCGCGACGACCTCGACGAGTTCTTCGCTGCCGTCGCCGAGGCGCTCTCGGACACGCCCGAGGGTGCCCGTGTTGCGCTCGAGGTCGCGACCCGCGGCTACGCGAAGGACGAGTACTGGCTCCAGCGCGCCCTGCCGTGGGCGGGCTTCATCAAGCAGTGGCGCCGCTACGTGCGGTCGAGCCTCGGCGGTGACGCGTGAAGCTCTCGCCCTTCCTCGGCCGGCGAGCGCGCGCCATCGGCGCCATCGCTGCGGCCAACGCGCCGTTGCACGCGCTCACCTTCGATGGCGTCCGCATCAAGGGCACCAGCAACGGGTCGCAGGGTACGACGCTGAATGGGCGTCGGCTGCGTCGCGGCAAGCAGCGAGGGCTTCGCTCGCTCGGTCAAACCGCTGGCCGATTCATGCATCTCGCCCAGCTCGCCGCGAAGCACCCGCTCGTCGTGCGCATCGCCCGCGTGGCACCCAACCGCCTCGACGGGGACAACCTCGAGGCCGCCCTCAAGCGCGTGCGCGACGGCTTGGCGCTCGCCTGTGGCATCGACGACCGATCGCCCCGGGTCGAGTACGTCGCCGACGACGAGCGCGGGGCGGTGCGCGAGTACGCGCTTCGCTTCGAGGTCTTCGTCCAGCTCGAGTCGGCTTTCGACACCTCGCCCGCGCCAGCGCCGGCCCGCCAGAAGCGCCTCGCCGTTCCCAACCTCGTCACCCCTCGGAAGTGATCCATGACCGACACGCTGCCCCTTCAGCCCCACCCTGCCGCCGCGCTCTTCCCGATGATGGGCGACGCCGAGCTCAACGACCTCGCCGCGAACATCAAGGTCTACGGCCAGCGGCGGCCGATCGTGATCCATGAGGGGAAGATCCTCGATGGCCGCAACCGCGCAGAGGCCTGCAAGCGGGCTGGGATCGCGCCCACCGTCATGCAGTGGAGCTCCGTCGATGCGCGGACCGGTGAGCACGTGTCGGCGACGCAGTGGGTGCTGAGCGAGAACCTCCACCGCCGGCACCTCACCGTCGATCAGCGCGCGCTGATCGCGCTCGAGGCCCAGGCGATGTTCGCCAAGGAGGCCAAGAAGAGGCAGCGCGCCGCTGGCGGTGATCGCCGCAATACGAAGCCATGGGCGAAGCACACGTCGGAGCTGCAGAAGCTGGCCGTCTCCCGCGGCTTCCGCGACCTCGTGATGCAGATGGAATCGTGGGACCCCGAGGTCCGTCACGAAGCCTTCGATCGTGCGTGGCTCCGGTGGGGTCGCGACGTTGTCCCGAGCGGGGAGCCTGCGGAGCGCTTACCGCCCCGTGACGGTAAGCGGGCACCGACGTCGGCCGCACAGGCAGCTCAGGCCGCGGGGGTGAGCGCGCGCAGTGTCGAGCGAGCTCGCCGGGTGCAGCAGGCCAAGCCCGAGGTGCTCGAGCGCGTCCGGAAGGGCGAGCTCACGCTCAAGCAGGCCGAGAAGGTCGTGGTGAAGGAGGAGCGCCTCAAGGAGGTGCTCGCCTACCAGCCGCCGAAGGGGCGCTACGCGGTGATCGTCGCCGACCCGCCGTGGCGCTACGACGACACCCTCGACGGGAGCGACCTCGCGCGAGGAGGGCTCGAGTACCCGACGATGTCGGTCGACGAGATCTGCGCCATGAAGGTCGGCGAGAACCTCGCGACGCCGAACTGCGTCCTCTGGCTCTGGACCACCAACGCCTTCCTCCTCGACGGCAGCGCGGCGCGCGTCGTGCGCGAGTGGGGCTTCAGCGCGAAGGCCCTCTTGACGTGGCGGAAGGACCGGCTCGGCGCTGGTCGCTACCTGCGCAACCAGACGGAGCACGTGATCCTCGCCATCAAGGGCTCGCCGGTGCTCAACGGCGAGAGCACCCCGAACGTCTTCGACGCCCCCCGTCGGGGGCACAGCGAGAAGCCCGAGCAGGCCTTCGCCATCTTCGAGAAGGTCAGCCCGGCAGGTGCCGGCGCGCGCCTCGAGCTGTTCGCGCGGCAGCCGAGGAAGGGCTGGGTCACCTCGGGCTCAGAGCTCACCGCCGATGGGGCGGCGAAGAAGCCCGCGGGCAGGACCGGGCCCTTCCAGGTCTTCCACCCGGACGGGTTCGCCATGGGCCCGAAGCAGCGCGACCGCAACGCAGCGGTGGCGTGGGCGAAGGCGCAGGGCCACAGCACCTTCACCGTGCAGTGGGCGAATGGCGAGACCTGCGACTGGGTGAAGACCCCGGCGCCGGCGAAGAAGAAGGCGACGAAGGCCTCGGCGAAGAGCAAGGGAGCGCGTCGGTGACGGCGGGGATCACACGGGAAATAGCGCACAATAAGCGCATGGCCGGGCGCCCGCGCGCGGTGACGCCCGAGCTGCTCGCCGAGGGAAGGCGCATGCTCGCCTCAGGCATGACCATCCTCGTGATGTGCGATCGGCTTGGGGTGCACCACCGCTCCTGGTACCGGGCTGCGAACCCGAACCCGCCGCGCCAGTCGAAGAGGCCCAGGCGGAAGAAGAGACAGGGCCTGACTCGCGCGGTCGTGAAGGCCATCCTCCGCCTGCGGAGTCAGGGGCTGACGCTCGCGGCGATCGCGGAGCGCCTCGGAATCCACCTCAACACGGTCCACAAGCACGCCCAGCGCGCGCGGAGGCTTACCCCTCCCCCCTCATTGGGTCCTTCCCGTGCCCCTTGAGCCTGCGGGGTGCGAACTCGCGGTCTCGATCTGCCTAGGGTCCTGAATTTTGGCGCATGAATGAATGCCAAGTCGCGCAAGCGAAAGAGCTCGATGACCGTGACGGAGTACGCCGACCACCGCGGCGTCTCGCAGCCCACGGTTTCGCGCGCGATTCAGAGCGGGCGCCTCCGCGACAGCGTTGAGCGCGGCCCGAACGACCGCCCGGTGATCGTCGACGTCGACCTGGCTGACAGAGAGTGGGAGGCAAACACTGATCAGACGAAGGTGCGCGACCGTGGTGAGGAGGAGGGCGCCGAGGACCTCATCGCCGCGACCACCAGGTGGAAGCGCGCCCAAGCCGACAAGGAGGAGATGGAGGTGCGCAAGCGGCGCGGCGAGCTCGTGAAGGCGGCCGACGTCGAACGCGCCCTGTCGGAGGCCTTCAACAGCGCGCGGAGCTCGCTCCTGGCCCTGCCCACGCAGCTCAAGCAGGACCTGCCGCACCTCACCATCGACGACGTGTCACGCATCGACGCGCGCGTGAGGGAGGCCCTCGAGGCGCTGGCCGCGAAGGGCGCTACCGCCGCCGCCGCCGGTCCCAGAACCCCGGGCCCCGAGGCCGCGGCGGACTCGCCGAGCTGACGGTCGGGGTTCGAGGGGTGGTCTGCTCGAGCACGGCCGCCGGCGAGCTTGGCACCGGCGTGGGGGCATCCGCTGCGGGCAGCGCCTGCGCCTTCGGCCGCATGCGGTCGAGGCCGAGGATCGACGCCGCGGCACGCGCGTAGACGCGGCAGTCGAGCAAGTGGTTCTCGCGCCCGGGCAGCAGATGCCACTCGTGGACCTGGTAGCCCTTCACCTTCTTGGTTACCAGGTGCTCGGCGGTGATCTGCTTGAAGTACTCCTCTTCGTACTCCGGGAAGTGGCAGTAGCCCGGCGGAGGCGGAGCCTCGGGCGCGGCCTTGAGTCGAAGCCACCCGTAGAACTCGCTCTTCGCCAGGCTGACGCCGACCAGCCAGAGGCGCGCCCCGGCGTTGATCGACTTGCCGTTGATGCTCACCTCGATCTTCGTGGGCTTCCCGACGATCGCGCTTCGCTTTCCGTCGCCGCCCTTCACCGCCACCACGCGGTTCTGCGGCTTCGTGCGCACCCACGAGTAGACGCGCTGGGTCGCGTAGCCGGAGTCGACGGCGAGCATCATCACCGGGAGCTCGGCGCCGTCGGGACGTTGGAACGTGCGGTCGAGGAGCGCGTTCATCTTCGACCACTCAGCCTCGTTGTTCGGGTCGCCGAGGATGAAGCCCGAGTCCAAGCTCCACGACTCCTTCTCGTGACCCCAGCCAACCACCTCGAAGTACCAGCGGTCGCGCTGCACGTCGACGCCGACGGTGATGAACTGCACGCCGGCGGGCGCGGTGCCGATCGAGTACCTCTCGCGGCGCGCGAAGAGCAGCTCGTACTCGGGCGCGTCGCCACGCTCTTCCCAGGTCTCGCCGAGCACGGTGTTCGTGAAGACGCGGAGTTCCTCCGGCTTCCGGCTCGCCTCGACGAACTCCTCTGCCAGCTGGCCCCAGGTGTCCTGAGCGTTGAGCGAGTAGGCGGCCCAGATGTGAAACGACGCCCTGCCCTTGAACGGCCTGCTCGCGCGCCATTCGCAGCGCTCGATCATCTGCCGCTTGTGCTGGTGCTCGATCACGCAACCGTTCGCGCTGCAGACGAAGTGGGCCGTCTCGCGCGGGTTCTCGGGGTCGAAGAACATCCAGTGCCCGCCCGACTCGCGCCGGGTCCACACGAGGAAGTCCAAGTGGCCGCACTGCGGGCACGGGAGGTAGCAGCGCCGCTGATCGCCCGACTCGAAGAGCGCCTCGATCCGGCTTGAGCCCTTCACCAGGGGCGTGCTCCCGGCGAGCGCCTTGCGGTCGTGGAAGGCGGCGCCGCGCTTGATCGCCAGCTTCACCGGGTCACCGTCTTTACCCACCGACACCTCGAAGGCGTCGACCTCGTCCATGAGGATCCGCTTGCGGCTGATGCGGCGAAGACCGCGCGCGCTGACCGCGCCGACGAGCGAGACGATCGCGCCGCCGGCGAAGCGCATGTGCACCATGGTGTTCGACTTCTTCTTGTCCTCCTCGACCTCCTTCTGAAACGCGATGGGCTCGAGGGCCGGGCAGTCCTCAAACATCGGATCCAGCTCTTCCTTCGAATAGTCCTTCGCGTCGCTGATCGTCGGCTGCACGATCAACACGGAGGCCGGGTCCTGGTGGATCGAGAACCCGACGTAGGAGTTCAGGATCTTCGTCCAGCCAACGCGCGCCGATTTCATCACGTAGACCTCGGCCACGGCCGGGTCGGTGATCGCGTCCATGATGCCGCGCTGGTACCCGATCGTCTTCCAGCGCCCCACGTGGGCCGAGCTGATGGCCGACAGGTAGTAGTGCTGGTCAGCCCACTGCGAGAGCGTCAGCCGCGGCGGTGGCTTCCAGGCTCGATGCGCTCGAGCCACGATGTCCTCGATGCGCGCGAGGCCTTCGTCACTTGGGGGCGGGGCCGGATCCATCGTTCGGGGGCAGGTCCGCCGGCACGCCCGGCATGGGCTGCGCCTGGCCGGCGCCTGACATCTTGCGGGCGTCGCCGTCGATGATGACGCCCAGCTCGTCGAGTCGCTTGAAGGCCTCGGAGTAGGCGCGCCAGTGACGGTCCGGGTTCCCGCCCTGCTCGCGCACCATGTCGTCGGGGCTCGAGATGCCGGCGCGGACCGACTTGGTGGCGGCGGCGACTTCCCGCTCGGGGTCGATCATCTGCAGTGGCGGGTGCGTCCACTCGGCGCCCATCGGCTCGGCGAGCATTCCGGCCCACATCGCGGCCTCGACGAACCACGCCCACGCCGGCCGGAAGAAGAGCGGCTCGAGCATGGCGTTCTGCCAGGCGCGAACGTTCGCAGCGTGCACGATGCGCCCCATGCGTGCCGAGCTGAAGTTCACCTGGCTGTAGTCACCGACCAGGTCCTCGTACGTCAGCCCGAGGCCCGCGGCCACGCGACGCAGGTTCCGCGTGGCGAACTCGCCGGGCACCGCGCCGGGCGGCGAGGGGAACTGCACCTCCTTGCCAACCGGCAGGTTGAGGATCGCGCCGGGCTCGATGTTCTCGGCCACGTCACCGTTCGCGTAGGTGATCTCATTCGCCGCACCGGTGATGGGGTCGACCGAGCCCTGCGGGTCGGTGACGAACGCGGCGAAGCTGGCAGCGACGGCCTGGCGCTGGAGCTCGCCATCCTCGAACGAGTCGAGGTCCTTCAGCGTGGCGATGACCGGAGCGAACCACGAGACGAAGCGCACCTGGCCGGGGCGCTCTCCGCGGCCGACATGGAGCACCTCCTCCGCCCGCACGCGCTTGCTCACCGCGGTGGCGCGGTCGGAGCCCGGGTGCGTGTCGAAGAGCCAGTACGCGACCCGCTGGCCGATGCCGTCGAACTCGACGCCCTGAATGATGGGGCCGTTCTTCCCGACCCCGTCCTTGCTGGTATCGAGGTGATCGATCTCGAGGAGCTGCAGCTGAAGCGGCACCGTGAGGCCATCGGACATGCGGCGCCAGCGCCGGCGCACCAGCACCTCGCCGTCCACCACGACCGCGCGGACGAGCGCCTGCGTGAGCCCTGCGAAGTTCAGCGACTGGTCGGCGTCGCAGTCGGCATCGGCCCAGGCGGCCCAGAGCTCGGAGGCTGCCTCGGCGAGCGAGCTGTGAGCCGGTCGCGGCTGCGACCCCCAGCCCACCACGTTGTGAACGATGACGTCGGCCGCCCGGCGCGCCCAGGCGTTGTTCCGCTGCAGGTCACGCGCGTGCACTCTGAGCGCCTCGCCCGCCTTGCGGATCATCACGTTGGCGTCGCCACGCGAGCGGCGCCACCCGTCAGTGCGGCGGCCCTGGCTGGCGGCGTCGTAGTTCCGCCGCGCGAGGGCGCGCAACGTGCGCTTCGGCGCGAACAGCAGAGCGAGGCGCTCCCCGAGAGTCAGCGTGCGCTGGCGCATCAGAAGCCCTTCCGCAGAGAGGCGTACCGCACGGCCGGGCGCTGGCCGGCGCCGAGCTCGGCCCGGATGAAGGCGCGGGCCTTCAGCATCGAGTCGATCGACTGGTACGTCACGGTGCGAGCCGGCGGGCCGGAGTAGCTCACCGTCAGCACCCCCGACGCGATGGCGCGCTCGAGCGTCGCCAGATCCTCAGCGTTCCACGTCGTCTCACCAGCCATGCTGGAGTCTTCTCACGCGCCGTTCACACGGTGCCACGCGCCCTGAGTTGCACCGTGTGAAAGCTCTCCGGCACCGTCCGCGCATGTCGAAGAGGACGAGCCAGGGACTGACGCTTCGCGCGGCCATCGTGCCGGCCACTCTTGACGAGGCGCGCCGCACGGTCGATCTCACCTGGACCGCCGGGGCCTCGGTGCTCCGCTCGAACCGGTGGGGCGAGAAGTTCTTCGAGAAGCTCTCGCTCGAGCCGGGCCACGTGAAGATGGACCGACTCATGAGCGGCCGTGCGCCGCTGCTCGCCGATCACGAAGGCGACCTCGAGAACGTCATCGGCGTGGTCGAGTCCGCGAAGATCGAGAACAGCGTGGGCGTGTGCACGGTGCGCTTCGCAAAGGCGGAGGATGACCCCTTCGCCGATCAGGTCTTCCGCAAGGTGAAGGACGGCATCATCGCCAACGTGTCGGTCGGCTACCGGCCCGGCGCCGTCCAGCAGCTCGTGGAGAGCGATGCGTCGGCGACCCCGACGCTGCTCGTCACCGACTGGGAGCCGTTCGAGATCAGCATGGTCTCGATGGGCGAAGACCCGGCGGGCGCGGTCCGTGGGCTGGGCGACGCCGACCTCACGGCCTTCTGGCCGAAACTCACTCGCAGCATTTCGCAGGACAAGGAGCCGAACATGTTGACCCCGGAGCAGGTGAAGGCGCAGGCAGAGGAGCTGGCGAAGCGTGAGGCGGCGATCAAGGCGCGCGAGCTCGAGCTGGCCGAAGAGAAGCGCAAGGCCGACATCACCGAGCTCGTGAAGCGCTCGGCGGCGCGCGACGGGTTCAACGCCGGCATCGCCGACGAGCTGATCAAGAAGGGCGCGACCGTCGACCAGGCGCGCGCGGCGGTCATCGATGAGTTCGTGCGCCTCGATCAGGCGACCGCGATCAGCAACAAGCACAGCGGCATCACCGGGGGTGAGACCGATGACGAGAAGTTCGCGCGCGGCGTCACCACCGCACTGCTCGTCCGCGCCGAGGGTGGCACCCTCGTGGTGCGCGCGCGCGACGCCAAGGTGAAGGGCTTCGAGAAGATCGAGATCGAGTCGAACGAGTTCCGCGGTCTGACCCTCGTCGACATCGCGCGCCGCAGCCTCGAGCGCCGCGGCATCAAGACCTCCGGCCTCTCGCGCAAGGAGCTCGTGGGCCTCGCCTTCACCACCCGCGGCGCCGGTTACCAGGGCAGCTCGGACTTCCCCGTGCTGCTCGAGAACACCATGAACAAGGTGCTGCTCGCGGCGTACGAGACGCAGACCGACACCTGGAGCCGGTTCTGCAAGGTCATGATGGTGCCGGACTTCAAGGCCTCGCCGCAGTACCGGACGGGCTCGCTCTCCACGCTCGACAAGAAGAACGAGCACGGGGAGTTCATCAACAAGAGCATCCCCGACGGCCAGAAGATCTCCATCAGCACGGAGTCGAAGGGCAACATCATCGCGATCACCCGCGAGGCGATCATCAACGACGACATGAACGCGCTCACCGGGCTCGCGAGCATGCTCGGCCGCGCGGCCCGCCTCTCGGTCGAGAAGGAGGTCTACTCGCTGCTCAACGCGAACAACGGCCTCGGCCCGACGATGAGCGACACGAACCCGTTCTTCCACTCGAGCCGCGCGAACGTGAACGCGACCGGCGCGGGCCTCTCGGCCGCCGCGCTCGACGCGGACGCGGTGGTGATGGCGGCCCAGAAGGACATCGGCAACAACGAGATCCTCGACCTGCAGCCGCAGATCCTGCTCGTGCACCGCGGCCAGCTCGCCCAGGCGACGATCATCAACAAGAACGCGACGAACCCGGACGGCGGCGCCGGCAAGAGCCAGGTGGCCAACCCGGTCCAGGGCATGTTCCAGGACATCGTCGGCACGCACCAGCTCACCAGCAACACGCGTCGCTACCTCTTCGCCAACCCGCAGGTCATCCCCGCGTTCGTCGTGGCGTTCCTCGAGGACCAGGGCCAGTCGCCGGTCATCGAGACCCGCGACGGCTGGCGCGTCGACGGCTCCGAGATGCGCGTGAGCTTCGACTTCCGCGCGCAGGCGTTCGACCCCAAGGGCGCGGTCACGAACGCCGGCCAGTAACCGACCTACGAGCCAGGGCGGCAGCCACGCCAATGCCCAACGCGATGACCGAGCGTGAGCTGCTCGGCGTCAACGCTTCTCACCCCTTTCGCAGTTCTCGCTGTTCACGCCTCACAAGGAGTTTCCGCATGGCTTCCAACTTCGTTCAGCCGGGTGACGTGCTCGAGCTCACCGCGCCGGTCGGCGGCGTGGTCGCGGGCAAGGGGTACCTCATCGGCTCGATCTTCGTCGTCGCCCAGGACACCAAGTCCGCGGGCGAGACCTTCCGCGGCGCGCGCAAGGGCGTCTTCGACCTCGCCAAGACCAACGCGGTCGCGTTCACGGAGGGTGCGAAGGTGTCCTTCGACACCGCCACCCTCGCCACCCTCGCGCCCGCCGGCGGCAAGGTGCCCGTGGGCTCCGCCGTCAAGGCCGCCGCCGGTGGTGACGCCACGGTGCGCGTCGCCCTCGACGGCATCGCCACCGCCGCGGCGTAAGTACGATGCGCTTCGCGGACCTGCTCCAGAGCGTAGATGCGAAGGTGCACGAGCGCCTCGGCGACTCGTGCGTCTATGTGCCCTCGAGCGGTCCCGAAGTCGCCCTGCCCTGCGTCTTCGACGCCGCCTACGTACTGGCGGAGCCGCGGGGACCGGGCGTGTCGAGCTCGGCACCGGCGGTCTTCGTCCGCGCGGAGGACCTGCCGATGGGCTGGGAGCCTGACGCCACCGCGAAGGTGCGGCGCGCGGCCGTCACCTACTCGATCTTCGAAGCGAAGCCGGATGGCCTGGGGGGCGTGCTGCTTCTGCTGCACGTGGCGAGCTGATGCACGAGCGCCGCCTCATCCGAGACGCCGTCGTCGCCGCGCTCAAGGGCAAGACGCTCGCGGGCGACCGCGTGTTCAAGCGCCGCAGCAAGCCCTTCCGCGCTACCGAGCTGCCCGCGGTGAACGTCTACTTCACCGAGGAGACCATCAAGGAGGGCAGCAACCGCTCGGCGCCCCGGCGCCTCGAGCGCGACCTGATGATCAACGTCGACTACTTCACCGGACAGCTCGACGAAGAGGCGCTCGACGACGAGTTCGACGGCGAGGCGCTGAAGGCCGAGCAAGTGATGGACGACCCCGCCACCCTCTCGGCGCTGTCGAGCGTGCTCATTCGCGACTGCATGCTCTCGAGCACGGAGGCGGGCACGACCATGAGCGGCAACATGCCGCTGGGCGTCGTTCACCTCGAATACGTGATCACCTACCGCACCGGCATCCGCTCGCCGGCGCCCACCGACCAGTTCGACGAGCTCCAGCTCACGGCGCAGATCGGGACGCAGGAGCACACGAACCTCGTCACCGGCATCAACCAGGAGGACCCCTGACCATGTTCGTGAAGCCGAAGCCGGGCGTGCTCGTGCGCGACCCCGTCAGCAAGCAGCTCCTCCCCGAGCAGGGCCGCAACGTCCAGGAGTCGGGCTTCTGGTTGCGGCGCATCGCTGAGGGCTCGGTCGAGCTCGTGAAGCCGCAGACCACCACCACCCCCGAGCTGCTCGATCAGACCGCGACGCAGAAGGACACCGCCGAATGAACTTCGATCAGATCCCGAACCGCCGCATCCCGTTCGTCTCCATCGAGCTCGACAACTCGCAGGCCCAGGGCCAGGGCGCCGCGCTGCTGAAGTACAGCGCGCTGATCATCGCCCAGAAGTTGGCGGCCGGGCCCGCGGCGGCCAACGCGGTCTACCGCGTGACGAACGCGGAGCAGGTCGCAGCTCTCGCCGGCACGAACTCGATGGCGCACCACGCCGCCCAGGCCTGGTTCAGCATCAACAAGACCACGCCCCTGTGGGTCGGCCTCGTCGAAGACGACGCCGCCGGCGCCCAGGCGACCGCGACTCTCACGTTCACCGGCCCGGCGACCGCCGCCGGCGTCGTGAGCGTCTACATCGGCGGCCGAGTCGTGCGCGTTGCCGTCGCGGCGGCCGACACCGCCACCACGATCGCCGCAGCCGTCGCGGCGGCCATCAACGCCGCGGGCCTGATCGTCACCGCCGCGGCGGCGCTCGGCGTCGTCACGCTCACGTTCCGCCACAAAGGCCTCACGGGCAACGACCTCGACCTCCGTCTGAACTACTTCGACGGGGAGGCGCTGCCCGCCGGCGTCGGCGCGACGCCCACCGCCTTCACGGGCGGCACCACGGCCCCGTCCCTCGCCACGCTCTTCGCCAACATCGAGGAGCAGCGGTTCCACATCGTTGCGCACCCGTACAACGACTCGCTGACGATGCAGGTCATCAACGCGGAACTCCTCCGCCGCTGGGGGCCGACCGTCCAGAAGGCGGGGCAGGCCATCACGGTCAAGCCGGGCAGCTTCGCGACGGTCTCCACGTGGGGCGAGACCTCGGCGCTCAACGCGCCGACGACGACGGCATTCCCGTCGGACGGCTCGCCGACGCCGCCCTGGGAAGACGCGGCCGCCACCGCCGGCGTCATCGCCTTCCACGGCGAGCTCGACCCGGCGCGGCCGTTCCAGACGCTGCAGGTGCCCTGGGTGAAGCCCGGCAAGCCCACCGTGCGGTTCACCCCGGACGAGCGCGACCTCCTCCTCTACAGCGGCGTGGCCACCCGCCTCGTGGGCTCGTCGGACCTCGTCCAGATCGAGCGGGCGATCACGATGTACCGGAAGAACGCAAGCGGCGGTGATGACGCCTCGTACCTCGACCTCAACACCCGGCTCTCGCTGATGTACGCCATCAACGACCTGCTCACGGTGATTCCGCAGAAGTACCCGCGGCACAAGCTGGGCAACGACGGCGTGGCGTACCCGCCGGGTGAGCCTGTGGTGACGCCCACCACCATCGCCGGCGAGGCGCTGGCCTGGTTCGACCGCATGGCCTCGAGCTCGCCCGTCGTGTTCGACCCGTCGACCCGCGAGCAGTTCAAGCGCGAGCTGATCTCCGAGCGGAACGGGGTCAACCGGGTGGACCTGTACGTGCCCCC
>Ga0208393_100244_pt1 | contig 13611 bp, 8 predicted proteins | sample LakWasMet46_HOW7_2_FD_183884 | JGI IMG/M metagenome (GOLD analysis project Ga0208393, IMG submission 183884) | Freshwater sediment methanotrophic microbial communities from Lake Washington under simulated oxygen tension - Sediment Metagenome... | ecosystem: Environmental > Aquatic > Freshwater >...
GGACTGGATGCCGTGCTGGCCGTGGAGCAGCGCGCCTACGCCCACCCCTGGAACCGCACCCATTTCCTCGATGCCCTGCAGGCCGGCTACCAGGCCCAGATGCTGGTGGCGGGTGACACGCTCTTGGGTTACTTCATCGCCATGGAAGGGGTGGAGGAGATCCATCTGCTCAATATCACCGTGGCACCCGAATACCAGGGCCAGGGCTGGGCGCGCATCCTGCTGGACGCGCTGGACCTGTGGGCGCGGGGGCGCGCGGCCCAGTGGTTGTGGCTGGAGGTGCGCGTGAGCAACGCGCGCGCCCAGCAGGTGTACGAGGCCCACGGCTACCAGCGCGTCGGCCGCCGCAAGGACTACTACCCGGCCGGCCACGGTGCTCGCGAGGACGCCGTGGTGATGAGCCTGCGTCTGTGACCCCCGAGAGACCGACCGCCATGGCCCTTGAACTCGACACCCGCCAGCGTGCCATGCTGCACGAGATGGGCGTGCGCGTCTGGCTGCCGGATGCGCCGGTGGTCGTGGAGGATGTTGCGCCTGCGGCCGAGCCCGCTGTCGCTGCGCCGGCCCCCGTGGCACCGCGCCCGGCCCCATCGCCTGCGCCGGCACCCGCTGCGCCTCCGGCTCCGGTGATGGTGCGCCGGCCGTCCGCGCCGGTGGTGGTTCCTGCCCCGTCGGGCCAGGAACCGGCTGTCAGCGACCTGGACGGCCCAGCCCTGGCGGCGGCCGCAGCCGCCTGCCAGGCCTGTGGCCTGTGTGCCGGCCGACGCCAGTCCACCGCGCAGACCGTCGCCACGCAGGCCGACTGGATGGTGGTGGGCGACCCGCCGGACGAAGACGAAGACCGCTTGGGCCAGCCCTTTGCCGAGCAGGCCGGTGTGTTGCTGGATGCCATGCTCAAGGCCGTGGGCGCAGGTCGCGCCGGTGCGGCGCGCCAGGGCGCGTACGTGAGCAATGTGGTCAAGTGCCGCCCACCCAATGCCCGTCTGCCCCAGCCGGGCGAGCTGCAGCAATGCGAGCACTACCTGCGCCGCGAGCTGGAGCTGGTGCAGCCCAAGGTGATCCTGGCCATGGGCCGCTGGGCCGCCCAGGTGCTGCTGCAGGAGCACCCCGAACAGGCCGGCCTGCCCCTGGGCAAGCAGCGTGGCACGGTCTACCGCTACCGCGGCATTCCGGTGGTGGTGAGCTACCACCCCAAGGTGCTGCTGCGCGCCAGCGCCGACAAGGCCAAGGCCTGGGCCGACCTGTGCCTCGCGCTGGATGTCCTCGATGCCGCTGCTTGACGGCCAAAAATTACAATACCGTCCATGACCTTCCTAGAGCAACTGCGCGCTGCCGAGCAGCACAACGGTTCCATGCTGTGCGTGGGGCTGGACCCGGAACCCGCCAAGTTCCCCACCCACTGGCGCGGCGATGCCAGCAAGATCTTTGACTTCTGCGCGGCCATCGTCGATGCCACGGCCGATCTGGCTATGGCCTTCAAGCCGCAGATCGCCTACTTCGCCGCACACCGCGCCGAGGCGCAGCTGGAGCGCCTGATCGCCCATATCCGCCAGGCGGCGCCCCAGGTGCCGGTGATCCTGGATGCCAAGCGTGGCGACATCGGCAGCACGGCCGAGCAGTACGCCATCGAGGCCTTCGAGCGCTACGGCGCCGACGCCGTCACCCTGTCACCCTTCATGGGCTTCGACTCGGTGGCGCCATACCTGAAGTACCACGGCAAGGGCGCCTTCCTGCTGTGCCGCACGTCCAACCCTGGTGGAGACGACCTGCAGTCCCAGCGCCTGGCCTCGGTCGATGGCCAACCGCTGTTGTATGAACACATTGCACGCCTGGTGCAGGGACCCTGGAACCTCAATGGCCAACTGGGACTCGTCGTGGGCGCCACCTATCCGGCCGAGATTGAGCGCGTGCGCGCGATTGCCCCGACCGTGCCCCTGCTGATCCCCGGCGTGGGCGCCCAAGGTGGCGACGCGGCGGCCACCGTCCAGGCCGGTTGGCGCGCCGAAGGCGGCGTCACCACCGGGCCCATCGTGGTCAACTCTTCGCGCGCCATCCTGTACGCTGGCGCGGGCGCTGACTTTGCAACTGCCGCGCGGGCCGAGGCCCTGCGCACCCGGGACCGGCTGGCTGCCGCGCGCTGAGGCGCGGTTACAGGGCGTAACATTTGAGGCGCCTGGCCGGCGCAATTGTCATCACGGCGCGCAGGGTTTCCCGCTAAGCTGCGGCTCTTGTTGAACAAGGGCCCACACCATGCGTGTCACAGAGTTCCGGGACGGTGAACCTACGGTTGCACCCGCTCCACTGCCATCCGACCCCCAGGCCAGCAGCCCGAGCCTTGCGTTGGCAAGCGCCCTGGCCCTCTCCGCGCTGACCACCGCCTGTGGCGGTGGCGGTGGCGGCAGCAGCACGGCCGCTACGCCCGGCGCCCCCAATGGCTCGACCGATCAAGGGGCGGGCCGTACCTACACCCAGGCCGCTAGCGACGAGGATGCCGCACGCTTTCTGCTGCAGGCCCAGTTCTCTGCCTCGACTGCCGAAATCGCCGCCGTGCGCGCCAAGGGGTATGCCGCCTGGTTGGGCGAGCAGTTCGCCGCGCCCGCAGGCCAGACGGGCTTTGACTGGCTCAATGCGCGCGGCTACGGCACCATCAACAACGGCACAGCGTTCTACGACAACAGCTACCCCGGCGACTACATGGTCTGGAACCAGCTCATTACGGCGCCCGACGCGGTGCGCAAGCGCATGGCACTGGCGCTGTCCGAGTTCTTCGTGGTGTCGCTGACGGGGCTAAGCTTTTCCTGGCGCAGCCACGCCATCGCCGCCTGGTGGGACCTGCTGGCCGCCAACGCTTTTGGCAACTACCGCAAGCTGCTGGAGGACGTGACGCTGAGCCCGGCCATGGGTTGGTACCTGAACACCAAGGGCAACCTCAAGGAAAACACCGCCACCGGCCGTGCCCCGGACGAGAACTACGGCCGCGAGGTGATGCAGCTGTTCTCCATCGGCCTGTACCAGCTCAACCTGGACGGTACCGAAAAGCGCGACGGCAGCGGCAACAAGATCGAGACCTACACGCAAAGCGACATCACCAACATCGCCCGGGTCTTCACCGGTTGGGACTTCGACGCCACGCAGAACCAGCCGACCATCGAACCCGTGAGCGGGCGCACCATCCCCAGCACCGACTTCACGCGCCTGCCCATGCGCTTGAATCCGGCCAACCACTCCACCCTGGCGTCCAGCTTCCTCGGCGCCACCGTGCCGGCCAATACAGACGGTACCGCCGCGCTGAAGATTGCGCTGGACACGCTGTTCAACCACCCCAATGTCGGCCCGTTCTTCGGCAAGCAGATGATCCAGCGTCTGGTCACCAGCAACCCCAGTCCGGCCTATGTGGCGCGGGTGGCCAGCGCCTTCAACAACAACGGCGCCGGCGTGCGCGGCGACCTGCAGGCGGTGTTCGCCGCCGTGCTGCTGGACGACGAGGCGCGCGGCCCGGCTGGCCTCTCGCAGGCGACGTTCGGCAAGCTGCGCGAACCCATCCTGCGCCTGGTGCAGTGGGGGCGTACCTTCGGCATCAACTCCGCACGCGGCAGCTGGAAGATCGGCGACCAGAGCAACCCGGCCACGCAACTGGGACAGAGCCCCTTGCGCTCGCCCAGCGTGTTCAACTTTTTCCGTCCCGGCTACGTGCCGCCCAGCACCGCGCTGAGCGCCAGTCTGTCCCCCGCGCCCGAGTTCCAACTGGTCAATGAAAGCAGCGTGGGCGGCTACCTCAATGCCCTGCAGGGGCTGGTGCGCAACGGGATCTACGTGAATGCACCGGACTTGCCGCAAAGCGCCAGCAACGCGACCAATGGCTACGACATCACGGCCAGCTATGCTGCCGAGCTCGCTTTGGTGTTGGACACAACGGCCCTGGTCAAGCGTCTGAACCTGTTGTTGTGTGCGGGGCAGATGTCAGCCGCCAACCAGACGTTGATCGTGGGCGCCCTCAATGCCACGGCGCTCACCGCCACCAGCACAGACAGCGCCAAGCTCAACCGCATCGCCAGCGCCGTGCTGTTGGTCATGGCATCCGCCGAATACCTGATCCAGAAATAGCCATGCACACCCAACAGCCCGACAACCCCAACCGCCGTGCCTTCCTGCGCCGCAGCGCGCAATTGGCTTTGAGCGGTACCGCGCTGCCTTTTGCCCTGAACCTCGCCGCCATGGGCGAGGCGGCGGCCTTTGATGCCACCGACTACAAGGCCCTGGTCTGCGTGTTCTTCTACGGCGGCAACGACTACGCCAACACCGTCGTCACGTATGACGACGCAAGCTACAACTTGTATAGCACGATACGCGGCGGTGGTGCGGGCCAGACGGCTGGCGGGATCGCATTGGCCAAGTCCGCGCTGGCCCCCACATTGCTCAACCCCGGCACGCCACTGGCCGGTGGGCGCCAATACGCCCTGCACCCGTCCATGACGGGCCTGGCCAACTTGTTCAACAGTGGCAAGGCGGCCGTGCAGCTCAACGTGGGTCCGCTGGTGGTGCCGCTGACCCGCGCGCAGTACAGCGGCTCGGACCGGGTCAATTACCCGCTGCCGCCCAAGCTGTTCTCGCACAACGACCAGACGTCCATCTGGCAGTCCTCCTCGCCCGAGGGTTCCACCATTGGCTGGGGCGGCAACATCGGTGACCTGGCCCTGGCCAGCAATGGCAACTCGCTGTTCACCTGTATCAACGTCACCGGCAATGCGGTGTTTCTGTCGGGCGACAGCGCGCTGTCCTACCAGGTCAGTACCGGCGGAGCGGTGGCCATCAATGCGGTCAAGAACAACGTGTATGGCTCCAGCGCCGTCAAGAACGCCATGGCCAGCCTGGTGCAGCAACCGCGCACCCACATTCTGGAAAACGAGTACAACCGCGTGACCACGCGCGCCATTGGTGCCGAGGCGCAGATCACCTCCGGTCTGGCCGGCGTCAGTCTGGGTACGGCCTTTCCCAGCAACAACTCACTGGCGGACCAGCTGAAGATGGTGGCACGGCTGATCGGCGCGCGTGGCGCGCTGGGCGCCAAGCGCCAGGTTTTCATGGTGTCGCTGGGCGGTTTTGATCTGCACGACAACCTGATCTCGCAGCACCCCGGCCTGCTGGGCAAGGTCAGCGATGCGATGACCGCCTTCTACAACGCCACCGTGGAGCTGGGTGTGGCCAACCAGGTCACGGCCTTCACCGCATCCGACTTTGGCCGCACATTGGCCTCCAACGGTGACGGCTCCGACCATGGCTGGGGCAGCCACCATTTTGTCGTGGGTGGGGCCGTGCGCGGTGCGGCCTTCTATGGCACGCCACCGCCGGTGAGCGTGGGCAACACGGCGGCGGCACAAGACCAGTGGCACGTAGGGCAGGGGCGCTTGCTGCCCTCCACCTCGGTGGACCAGTACGCCGCCACGCTGGCGACCTGGTTTGGCGTGGCCGATGCGGAGCTGAACGGCATCCTGCCCAATCTGCGGCACTTTGGCGCCGCGGCGGGCCGCCCGGATTACCCCACCAACATGGGCTTCATGGGATAGTCCGGCGGGTGACAGGGCACGCGCCGTGCGTGCCCATAATGGGCGCTTCTCCATGCACCATCCGCAGGAATGCCCATGATTGATCTCTACACCGCCGCTACGCCCAACGGGCACAAGGCCTCCATTTGCCTGGAAGAGCTGGAACTGCCCTACACCCTCAAGGTATTGGACCTGTCCAAGGGCGAGCAGAAGCAACCGGCCTTTCTGGCCATCAACCCCAATGGCCGCATCCCGGCCATCGTCGACCATGATGAGGACGACTTTGCCGTCTTTGAGTCGGGTGCCATCCTGATCTACCTGGCAGAGAAGACCGGGCGCCTGATGCCGACGGACGTGAAGGGGCGCTCGCGCGTGATCCAGTGGCTGATGTTCCAGATGGGTGGCATCGGCCCCATGATGGGCCAGGCCAATGTGTTCTACCGCTACTTCCCGGAAAAGATCCAGCCGGCCATCGACCGCTACCAGGGCGAGAGCAAGCGCCTGTTCCGCGTGCTGGACGGCCACCTGAAAGACCACGAATACCTGGCCGGCGACTATTCCATTGCCGACATCGCCAACTGGGCCTGGGTGCGCACACACCGCTGGTCTGGGGTGGAGGTGGACGACCTGCCCAACCTGCAGCGCTGGCTGGCCTTGGTGGGGGGGCGCGCAGCGGTGCAGCGTGGTCTGCAGAAACCGCCGTCCACGCTGGAGTTGCGCCGGGACGGCAGCGAGGCCGCCCAGAAATTTGCGGAGCAGGCGCGCACCATGGTAGAAATGGGCAAGTCCAAAGAAGCAGGAGTCTGAGCATGCAGCTGTACACCGCCCACGGCGCGCCCAATCCCCGCCGCGTATTGATGTTCCTGGTGGAGAAGAACATCACCGGCATCAGCCTGGTCAACCTGGACCTCAACGCCCATGAGCACAAGGGGCACGCCTACCGCGCCAAGAGTCCGCTGGCCAAGGTGCCGGCCCTCGAGCTGGACGACGGCCGCGTGCTGACCGAGACCCGCGCCATCTGCACCTACCTGGAGGGACTCTACCCCGAGCCCAATCTGATGGGCACCACGTTCGAGGAGCGCGCCTTCATCGAAATGGCCGACCGCCGCGTGGAGTTCTACCTGTTTGGCAACATCGCCAACGTGGTGCGCCACACCCACCCCGGACTGGCGGTGCTGGAGCAGCCGCAGTTCCCCGAATTCGGCCATGCGCAGGTGGAAAAGGTGCGCGAGGTTGCCGCATGGTTTGACCATGTGCTGGAGCGCCAGCCCTGGATCGCAGGGGACCGCTTCACCATCGCCGACATCACCGCCTTCTGCGCCATCGAGTTTGCCCGGCTGATGAAGTTCCAGCCCGGTCGTGAGGGACTGCCCGCTTTGCAGGCCTGGCGTGACCGCGTGGCCGAGCGCCCCAGCGCTGCCGTCAAATAGCCGGGGGCTCGGCGCCGGGCGCGTAGGGGTCCGGCGTGGCATGTTCCGGTGCCTGTAGCGGCAGGCGCAGGGTGAAGCACGTCCCCTGGCCGAGTGCGCTGTCCACGACCAGCTCACCGCCAAACAGCGAGGTCACGATGTTGTAGCTGATGGACATGCCCAGCCCACTGCCGCCGCGTCCGAGCTTGGTGGTGAAGAAGGGGTCGAAGATGCGCGCCAGGTTCTCGGGGGCGATGCCCACGCCGTCATCGCTGAACCGGATTTCCGTCAGGGCTGGACCCAGGCGCTGGGCCTGCAGGCGCATGGTGCCGCCCTTGCGGCCATCAAAGGCGTGCAGCAGGGCATTGTTGATGAGGTTGGTGAGTACCTGACCGTAGGGGCCGGGATAACTGTCGAGCACGATGCCGGGCTCGATGTCGACCGCGATACGGTGCCCCGCCTTCTGGATGCCGCGCTGCAGGGTGGCCACTACCTCCAGGCTGGTGCGCAGCAGATCAAAATGCCGGCGTTGCTCGGTGGCCCGGTCCACCGCCACCTGCTTGAAACTTTGCACCAACTCACCGGCCGCGCGCAGGCCGCGGATCACCAGTTCCAGCCCTTCCTGGGTGGAGGCCATGTAGTCCGCCAGCGTGCTGCGGCGCAGGGTGCCACCGGCCACAGCCGTCTCCAGCGCGGCGGTGTTCTCCTGCAGGGTGCTGGCGGTGAGCAGGCTGTTGCCGATGGGTGTGTTGAGTTCGTGTGCCACGCCTGCCACCAGGGCACCCAGGGCGGCCAGCTTTTCCTGCACCACCAGTTGGTCCTTGGCATCGCGCAGGTGGGTGTAGGCCACGGCGTTGTCCAGGGCGATGGCGGTGTAGGCGCACAGGGTGCGAAAGATCAGGCGCTCGTTCTCGGCGTAGGCCTGGGCGCGGGTGGACTGGATGGTCATCACCCCCAGCACACGGTCGGCAATGGCCAGCGGCGCGAACAGGGCGCTGAGCGTGACCAGCGTACCGGGCACGTAGTTGGGGGCCGTGGCCGCATCGGCAAAATCCACCAGCAGTTCGCGCCGCTCGCGCACGCAGCGGGCCGAGTACGAGTGGCTGTCGTCGATCGACACCCTGTCGCCGGGCAGGCGCACGCCCTCCTCGATGTCGTACACCGAGGTCAGGCTGCGGCCGTCGGGGTCCATCAGGTAGATGGCGAAGCTGGAGGCATCCAGCAGACCGTGCACATGGCGCTCGATGGCCTGGAACACATGCTCCTTGTCCAGTTGCGAGGTGATCTCCTGGCCGATGGTGCCCAGGCGTGCCAGCGTGTCGCTGCTTTGCTGCAGCACGGCCGCACGGCGGGCCTCGGCCTCGGCCTGACGGCGGTGGTGCTCCATCTGGGCGTGGGAGCGCTCGGTGTCCAGCCGGATCTGCATGGCCGTGGCACGGTTGGTGGCTTCCTGGCTGAGTACGCGTTCGCGGGCCTCGGCGGCCTGCACCGCCATTTGGTAGGCATCGGCATGGCGGCCATGCAGGGCATATTCCTCGGCCAGCGCGAACAGCAGCTCGCCGGGCACCAGGTAGCCGCCGATGCCGCGCGCCGTCGTCAGGGCCTGCTCCAACCGCTCCAGGGCACGCGAGCGGTCGCCGCGGTGGGCATGGACACGAGCCAGCAGACGCAGCGCGCTCACCTCCAGTACCGTCGTGCCCTGTTGGCGTGACAGCTGCAGGGCGAGCTGGGCCTCGTACCCGGCGTTCTCGTCGTCGCCCAGTTGCAACAGCGCATGGGCGATGCCGATGTGCCCCTCGATGGCACGATCGATCTGCGCCATGTGCTGGGCGCGCTCGGCCTGTTCGCGGAACAGGGAGAGCGCGCGGGCGTAGTCGCCCCGGGTCTGGGCCAGGTCGCCCAGGCCGCTGAGCAACAGGTTGAAGCTGCGCGACTGGCGCAGCGGTGCGAAGACCTGCAGGGCCTCGTCCAGCAGGGATTGCGCGGTGTCCAGCCGGCCCATCACGCGCATGACCTCGCCCATCTGACGCAGGCAGGGGCCCAGGGCCATGGGCCAGCCGTTGGGCCGGGCCAGATCCAGGCCGCGCTGCAGCCACTCCAACGCGGCATCGTGATCGTTGAGCGCGCTGTATGCGCTGCCGGCATTGACCGCGGCCACCACCGCGGTAACCAATTGGCCGGACGCGTGCGCCGTGGCGAACGCACGGTCAAACTGTTCCAGGGCTCCGGCCAGGTTGCCGGAGTTGTAGTCGCGGGTGGCGAAAAAGGCGTGCACGCTGGCGGCGACGCACGGCGTGGCGTCGTCTTCGGGCATGGCAAACCGCTCCCCCCACTGCAGCAGGCTTTGCCGCACGTCACTCAGCGCGGCGAAGCGGGCCTGGTTGGCCTCGAGGTAGTCCACCCGCTGGGCGTCTTGGCCCAGGCGTGCATGGTGGACGGCGGCGACCAGACTCGCGTCACGCAGCGGCAGGTTGCCGGCACTGGAATGGATGAACGCCAGCAAGCCTTCTGCATCGGCACAGCCGATGGGGTCTGCCAGGGCCTGGAAGGTCTGCAGTGCGCCCTGCGCCAGGGGCAGCGCGTGCTCCAGGTCGGATCGCAGCCAGGCGGTCTCGGCGTCTACCAGGGTCAGCCGCGCGGCCAGGGACGCGCCGGTGTCTGCAGCCTGTGCCGCCAGGGCCTCGCGCGCGCGGGAGGCCAGGTCGGTGGCACGCGCATTGTCGCGTTGCCGCAGGTACCAGGCCAGTGTGACCAAGCCGTGCGCTGTCGGCTCCGTGGCGCGCGCGTCCTCCACGGCGCTGGCCAGGCGGTCGACTTCGACATTGCGCTCAAACAGTTGCATGGCGGTGGCGTGCAGGGCTGGCCGAAGAGTGGGCCGCACGGGGGCGGACCGGAGTGGGCGAACAATAGCACGGAGCGGGGCGCGGCGGCGCCCCACCCGCTACAGCAGGCGTTGCAGGTAGCGCCCGGTATGGCTGGCCGGGTTGGCGGCGATGGCTTCCGGCGTGCCCACGCCCAGCACCGTACCGCCGCCGGCACCGCCCTCCGGGCCCATGTCGATCAGCCAGTCGGCGGTCTTGATCACGTCCAGGTTGTGCTCGATCACCACGATGGTGTTGCCCGCGTCGCGCAGCTGATGCAGGACCTTGAGCAGCAGCGCGATGTCGGCAAAGTGCAGGCCGGTGGTGGGTTCGTCCAGGATGTAGAGCGTGCGGCCGGTGTCGCGCTTGGATAGCTCCAGCGCCAGCTTGACGCGCTGCGCCTCGCCACCCGACAGCGTGGTGGCGGCCTGGCCCAGCTTGATGTAGGACAGGCCCACGTCCAGCAGGGTCTGCAGCTTGCGCGCGATGGTGGGCACGGCGCTGAGGAACTCAAACGCAGCCTCCACCGTCAGGTCCAGGATCTGGGCGATGTTCTTGCCCTTGTACAGCACTTCCAGCGTTTCGCGGTTGTAGCGCTGGCCCTGGCACACATCGCAGGGCACATACACGTCGGGCAGGAAGTGCATCTCCACCTTGACCATGCCGTCGCCCTGGCAGGCTTCGCAGCGGCCGCCGGCCACGTTGAACGAGAAGCGCCCCGGCCCATAGCCGCGCTCGCGCGCCGTGGGCACCTCGGCCATCAGCTCGCGGATGGGGGTGAACAGGCCGGTGTAGGTGGCCGGGTTGGAGCGTGGCGTGCGCCCGATGGGGCTCTGGTCGACGTTGATGACCTTGTCGAAATGCTCTAGGCCTTCGATGGTTTCGTGCGGTGCCGGCTCCTCGTGGGCGCGGTAGATGCTGCGGGCCACGGCGGCGTAGAGCGTGTCATTGACCAGGGTGGACTTGCCCGAGCCCGACACGCCGGTGACGCAGGTGAACAGGCCCACCGGGAAGTCCACACTGACGTTCTTCAGGTTGTGTCCGCTCGCCGCCACCACGCGCAGCACCTCGTCGCGCGGCGGGTGGCGCTGGGGCACGCCAATGCTGCGCGTGCCAGCCAGGTACTGGCCCGTGAGCGATTCGGAATTGGCTTGCACCGCGGCGAAGTCACCTTGGGCGATGACGCGCCCGCCGTGCACGCCGGCGCCCAGGCCCATGTCGATGATGTGGTCGGCGGCGCGCATCATGTCCTCGTCGTGCTCCACCACCAGCACGCTGTTGCCGATGTCGCGCAGATGCTGCAGGGTGCCGATCAGGCGGTCGTTGTCGCGTTGGTGCAGGCCGATGCTGGGCTCGTCCAGCACGTACATAACCCCGGTCAGGCCTGAGCCGATCTGGCTGGCCAGGCGGATGCGCTGGCTCTCGCCGCCGGACAGCGTTTCGGCGCTGCGGTCCAGGCTCAGGTAGTTCAGACCCACGTCGTTGAGGAACTTCAGGCGCAGGCCGATTTCCCGGATCACCTTGGCGGCGATGTCGCCCTTGGCGCCGTGCAGGGTCAGGGTCTGGAAGTAGGCAAAGCTCTCGCCCAGGGTGGCACGGCTGATCTCGTAGATGGCACGGGCCTGGTTGCCTTCGCCGACCTTGACGTGGCGGGCTTCGAGGCGCAGACGCGTGCCCCGGCAGGCGGGGCAGGGCTGGGTGCTGCGCAAGCGGGCCAGGTCCTCGCGCACCACGGCGGAGTCGGTCTCGCGGTAGCGCCGCGCCATGTTGGGGATGATCCCCTCGAACGGGTGCTTCTTGGTCAGTTTCTTGCCTTGGGATGCACCGGAGTCCATCACGTAGCTGAACTTGATTTCCTCGTCGCCCGAGCCATGGAGGATGGACTGGCGCACGGCCTCGGGCAGGGACTCGAAGGGCGCTTCGATGTCGAACTTGTAGTGCTTGGCCAGGCTTTCCAGCAGGGCGAAGTAGTAGCCGTTGCGCCGGTCCCAACCCTTGATGGCGCCACTGGCCAGGCTCAGCGTGGGGAAGGCCACCACGCGGGCCGGGTCGAAGAAGTCTTGCTGGCCCAGGCCGTCGCAGCTGGGGCAGGCCCCTACGGGCGAGTTGAAGGAAAACAGGCGCGGCTCCAGCTCGGCAATCGAGTGGCTGCACACCGGGCAGGCGAACTTGGCATTGAACAAGTGCTCTTTGGGGTTGTAGCCCTCGTAGGATGTGCGTGAGGCGCTATCAATTTCGGAGCGTTCTGGGGTATCCATTTCCACGGCGATGGCACGCCCGTTGGCCAGACGCAGGGCCGCCTCGAAGCTCTCGGCCAAGCGTTGCTGCAGGTCGGGGCGGACCTTAATGCGGTCGATCACCACGTCGATGTCGTGCTTCTCGGTCTTCTTCAGCGTGGGCAGGTCGTCAAATTCGTAGATCGTGCCGTTCACGCGGAAGCGCACATAGCCCTGGGCCTGCATGTCGGCAAACACGTCCTGGAACTCGCCCTTCTTCTCGCGCGCCACGGGCGCCAGGATCATCAGGCGGGTCTCTGCCGGCAGGGCCAGCACGGCGTCCACCATCTGGCTCACGGTCTGGCTTTGCAGGGGCAGGTCGTGATCCGGGCAGTAGGGCGTGCCGGCGCGGGCGTACAAGAGGCGCAGGTAGTCGTGGATCTCGGTCACCGTGCCCACCGTGGAGCGCGGGTTGTGGCTGGTGGCCTTCTGTTCGATGGAGATCGCGGGCGACAGCCCTTCGATCACATCCACGTCCGGCTTGTCCATCAGCTGCAGGAACTGGCGGGCGTAGGTGGACAGGCTTTCCACGTAGCGGCGCTGCCCTTCCGCGTACAGCGTGTCAAAGGCCAGACTGGACTTGCCCGAGCCCGACAACCCCGTGATCACCACCAGCTGGTTGCGCGGGATGTCGAGGTCGATGTTCTTCAGGTTGTGGGTGCGGGCCCCGCGCACACTGATGGTGGACTGCTGCAGCGCCCGCGCCAGGTAGGTGCCGCTGGTGTCAGCCGTGGACGGGGTTGCGTCGGGTGCGTCGGAGGAGGGTGTCAAGGTGGTGCCCGTGGAAATGCAGCGCATGCGGCGCCGGGAAAACCCACCATGATAGTGAAAACCGGTGTTTTGGGCCGGGCCCTGCCAGATGCGGACGGATCATGGACAATGGGGCCCCCGCCGTGCGAAGCGGCGCCACCGAGTTTGACCGTCTTGTCCACTACCTCGACCCTGTCCCCGGACGCCGGGGCGTCTTCCCCTTCTTCCGCCAGCATGACTTCCCAGGAGCGGCGCTCGGCCGCCTCCCTGGCACTGATCTTTGCCCTGCGCATGCTGGGGCTGTTCCTGGTGTTGCCTGTGTTCTCGCTGGAAGCCCGCAAATACCCCGGCGGCGACGATCCCGCCCTGATCGGCATGGCCATGGGCATCTACGGCCTGACCCAGGGCCTGCTGCAGATTCCCTTTGGCGTGGCTTCCGACCGGTATGGCCGCAAGCGGGTGATGGTGATCGGGCTGCTGATCTTTGCCGCGGGCAGTGCCATCGCCGCCCTGGCGTCCAGCATGGTGTGGCTGGTGGCCGGGCGTGCCCTGCAGGGTGCCGGCGCCATCTCGGCGGCTGTCACCGCGCTGCTGGCCGATCAGACGCGCGACGTGGTGCGCACCAAGGCCATGGCCCTGGTCGGCGCCAGCATCGGGTTGATGTTTGCGGTGTCGCTGGTGCTCTCGCCCTTGCTCAATGCGATCCTGGGCCTGAGCGGCATGTTTGCACTGACTTGCACATTGGCGCTGGCCGGCATTGCCGTGGTGCTGT
>Ga0208393_100250_pt1 | contig 13218 bp, 8 predicted proteins | sample LakWasMet46_HOW7_2_FD_183884 | JGI IMG/M metagenome (GOLD analysis project Ga0208393, IMG submission 183884) | Freshwater sediment methanotrophic microbial communities from Lake Washington under simulated oxygen tension - Sediment Metagenome... | ecosystem: Environmental > Aquatic > Freshwater >...
CACGCCCCTCCTGACAAAAGTCAATGTCGAAGTCAGGCATAGATACGCGGTCTGGGTTTAAGAAGCGCTCAAACAGTAAGTTATATTCCAGCGGATCCAAATCAGTAATGCCCAGGCTATAAGCAACCACAGAACCAGCACCAGAACCCCGCCCAGGGCCTACTGGCACACCATTATTTTTTGCCCAGTTAATAAAGTCTGCAACGATTAAGAAATAGCCGGCAAAACCCATCTGGTTAATTACATTGGTTTCAAAATCTAAGCGTGCGGCGTAGGCATCCTGCTTACTAGCTCGCACCTCTTCATTAGGAAACAACACCTCCAGACGCTTTGCCAGCCCTAGGCGCGCCTCGGAGATTAAGTAATCATTCAGGCTTTCATTATTAGGGGTAGGAAACTGTGGTAAATAGTTTTTACCTAGCGTTAGGTTTAGGTTACAACGCTTTGCGATTTCCACACTATTGGTAAGCGCTTCTGGCATATCGGCAAACAGTGCTGCGATATCTGCCTGCGTTTTAAAATACTGCTCGGTGGTGAAGTTTTGCGGACGTCTTTTATCCGCCAGCACATAACCTTCAGCAATGCAGGTTCTTGCTTCGTGTGCGCGGTAATCATCCGGAGAGGTAAACTGTATCGGGTGCGTGGCAACAACTGGTAGGTTTAGCTCGTGTGCAATACGGCGAACATGCTGAATATACTGCTCTTCACCTGCTTTGCCTGCATCAGTCGCAATGCGTTGTACTTCTAGATAAAAGCGATCTGGGAATAACTGATGCCATTCATTTGCAAGCCTTTTCGCCAAACCCACATTGCCTTGTGTACAGGCCTGACCTACGTCACCGGCAAGTCCACCAGACAGCAGTAGCAAGCCTTCAGTTCCCACTTCAGAGAACCATGCACGCTTAAACTCGGCACGCCCGCGATATTGGTTGCTTAGATAGGCGCGACTCAACAAATGACATAGCGTCAAGTAGCCAGCGTGGGATTGGCACAGCAATAACAAACGTGAAGGCTGTTCTCGATTATCCGTATTTTCTAACCAGATATCACAACCTATGATAGGTTTAACACCCTTGCCGCGGGCAGTTTTATAGAACTTGATGGCACCGAACAAATTGCTCAAATCAGTCAATGCAAGCGCTGGCATTTTGTCATTCACCGCCTGTTTGACGTAGTCGTCTATGCGCACGATACCATCCACAATCGAATACTCGCTATGGCAGCGCAAATGGACAAAACTAGGAGAAACTGAAGGGGATGGTGTCGTTTGTAGCATAAGGTAATTTTACCTTATTGACGGGTATCGTTGTAGGCAATGTAGGTGTTTAACACTACAAATAAATTACTAAATACAGCATATTTTTGATGGTTTAAGGCTTGCTAAATCATGCATTTTAATAGTGAATACAAGGTAAGCACCTTACCAGCATAGGATATTACCCTATGCCAGCACTTGAACTTAAAACTTCATGCTATAAGGTGAGTACTATCAATGATTAAGCAAAGCATGCACTTGCTCAATCAGCACCTCATCTTGCACAGGCTTACCCAAGAAAGCATTCACGCCGATATCTGTTGCCACATTACGATGCTTCTCTGCTGTACGTGAGCTAATGATAATTAATGGCGTATGCGAGGTTTGTACGTTATCTCGCACATAGCGTGAGAACTCAAAACCATCCATGCGCGGCATTTCGATATCGGTCAGAATAATCGCTGGCGATATTAGCTGCAATTTCTGAATCGCATCCATACCATCATTTGCCGTCACCACTTCAAATCCATCACGCTCTAATACGCGTGACAGCACTTTACGCATCGTGAGGGAGTCATCCACCACTAGCGCTACTTTCTTCAATTTTTCCACTACTGGGGCTACATTGGTAACCTTAATCGAGCCGCTGGCTAATTCTTCCCTATTGGCTAACAACACTGGGTTAATCACCAAAATAATCGCGCCATCGCCCATCACAGTTGCACCAATCATGCCTGGCACATGGGAAAGCTGGGTACCCATAGGCTTCATCACCACCTCTTGGTTACCAATCAACTCATCTACATGCAACGCTGTGCGGTAAGCACCACTTCGCAGCAGCACGACAGGCGTATAAGTATGCGCTTGCGCAATATGATCAACATCGCCAACGAGTTTTGACAAGAAATGTAATGGGTACTCCCTGCCTGCCCAGCTAATTTTGTTTGCGTTATAGGCATCGCTTAAATCTAATGATTTAAGCTTTTGCACCTGCTCAACCATTACTGATGGAATTGCATAAATTTGAGTACCTACCCGTGCAAGCACCACTTGTGCAACAGACAGCGTTACGGGCAAGTAAATGTTAAACATTGCACCTAAACCAGATGCATTACTTACATCAATACGGCCACCCAGTGCGGCAATGTCGCTACGCACTGCATCCAAGCCCACACCGCGCCCTGCAATCTGTGAAACGGTGTCTGCCGTTGAGAATCCTGGCTCAAAAATAATCGTCATCAGCGCTTGGTCTGAAACTTCTTGATCTGCGCTAAACAGGCCCTTTTCAACCGCTTTCTGTTTAACTTTAGCCAAATTCACACCTGCGCCATCATCGGTAATTACCAGTGTAATTTCGTCGTTTTCCAAGCTGATTTTCAGCTTAATATGGCCAACCTCAGACTTACCTAACTTGACGCGTTCACTGGTTGACTCCAGCCCATGCGCAACAGCATTACGTAGCAAATGCTCTAACGGTGCACCCATTTTATCCAGCACACCACGATCTAGCTCAATGCTTTCACCTTCAATGGTCATTTCTACGCGTTTATTCAACTCTCTTGCAGTTTGGCGCACGATACGCTGCAAGCGCTCAGAAATAGTCGAGAACGGCAACATACGTACTGTCATCAAGCCTTGTTGCAACTCACGGTTCATGCGATTTTGTTGCTGCAACGCTGCATCGGTCTGATCCAGGTTAAGCAACAAACCATGTTGAATGGTAGCCACGTCGTTAACACTCTCGGCCATCATACGGGTCAGCTCTTGCAAGCGGGTAAATCGGTCAAACTCTAGCGGGTCAAACGTTTCATTGGCTTCTTGTAGCAAGCTCATCCGAGATTGCAGCTGTGTTTCTGCTTCAATTTCCAACTCACGCAGATAAGTACGCAGCCTGCTAATACTGTCAGTCAAATCAGTAGAAGACTGTTTGAAGTTCTGCATTTCTCTATCCATACGAGAACGCATAATAGAAACTTCACCGGCCTCATTAATCAATCGGTCTAGCACATCGGCACGCATACGCAGGAACTGTGTTTTACGCTCACTCTGCCTGGTTGATTTTGGAGTCGCTGCTTTTACTTTGGCTTGTGCTGGCGTATCGCTCGTCACAGCGCTACTCATATCACCCACTATGTCTTCTAGCATGTAACCGATACGGTCAAACTCGACAAACATCGCATCAAAGTCATCTACCGTTACTTGATGCCTTAACGCGCGAATCACGTGGTCTTCCATCCCATGCACGCTATCGCCAATCGCGGCTTGTCCAGCCATACGCGCACTACCCTTCAGCGTATGCAGTGCACGCTGTAAGGAGTCTGGGTACTCAGCCTCTTTAGGGTTAATGCGCCAACCTCTTAAATCTTTACCAATTTGCGGAATAAGCTCACGCGCCTCTTCCACAAACAGTGCCAACAGCTCATCATTAACGATAGCGTCTTTTCGCAGCAACGCTTGTTCTGCTGCCAGCAGTGCGCTCGGCTCCACTGGCAACTCAACCAATGGTTCAGCCGACACAAGTTCATCTTGAACAAGGTCAACTAGCGCAAGGTTAGCTGCTTCAAGGCCAATTTCTGGAGGCACATCCTCTTGTACAGCTTCCACAGGCACTTCCGCCGCTTTAGCTTTTGACTTGGATTTTTTCTTAGATTTCTCTGCACGCTCGATTTCAAGCACAGCAGCTTCTGCTTCTTGCGTAGCAGATGCCTGCATTGCAGCGGTGGATTCACTCAAGGCTAAAATCAACGCACGTGATGATCTTGGGTTTTTAAGCGCCTTGGCTTTTTCCAAACCATCTGCCAGCGCTTTAACTACATTGCCATACAGTGCAATGTGCTGCGCAGTCCAGGTACTATGATGCTCATCTAGCCAATGTTCTAAAGCGCGCGCCAAGTCACCAATCGCTTTAAATCCGGCGGTAAGCGCATTACTACCCAAGGTATGTGCGGCACGGCAGCTTTCTGGTGTAGGCAAATCGGTAGAGTTCTCCACTAAGGCCGCATGCGCATCAATCAATGCTTGTAAATGCTGCTGCGCTTCACCTAAGAATATATTAAAGAATGCTTTACTTAACTTGCGAGTGCCACCTATCAGTACTTCTTCTTTTTGTACGACAGGTTTAGCCTCGGCAGCATTCTGCTCGAGCTCACTAATCAAAGCCGCCGCTTGCTGCTGGAATGGCGCTGGATTAAGCGCAACTTTTTGCGCTTGCTGTAGTTCTGCTACCCAATTTGCAAATGCAGCGCTGACTTTCTCAACAAAAGCCAATATGGCCGACGTTGGAAAGGTTTTGCGCTCTAAAACCACATTAAGTAGATGCTCCACCGCCCAAGCCACTTCACCCAAGCCTAACAAACCAACCGTTCGCCCGCTACCTTTGAGTGTGTGATAAGAACGACGCACCTCAACAAATGCTTCACTATCAGTTGCATTAACACGTAATGCCTGTAAATTTTGCGCTAAGGCGGCAAGCACCTCTTCAGCCTCAGCTAAGAATATATCTAACAACTCAGTATCAAATGCCTGATCCAACACTTCGTCAGTAACATTTTCGACTGCACTAGCTGGCATTGCTTCAGCTTGAGCCTCAGCATCATCGCTTAAATTCAAATCGATTGCTGACAGATCAACTGCCAGCACATCCTCTGTAGGGCTAGAATCTGCCAGCACTAGCGCTGGTGTAATGAGCGCTGACGAAGTAAGTCCAAGCGTATCTGCCGCTTGTTCTAAACGTAACAAGGCATCCGCCAATGCACGTTCAGCCTCACTATGTACATTTGGCAACTCTTCCGCATACAAACCTAACATACTTAGGTTTTCAGCAATCAGCTCAAATACTGGCAAGTGACCTGTACTATCATGGTCTCTAAAGTGCTCAACGAAATTGACGCTCAACTGTGCAATTGATTTTGGCACAGGCATCTCTAACATATCAAACGCTGCGGCAATTTGCTGTAATGGTTTGCTGGCTTCTTCTAACTCAGTAGTGTTTTCTGGATTTCTGAAGAAGCTATCTAATGCTTTTTCAACAATTGCCAGCGCTGCCAACACTTGTTTAGCAACGGCCTCTACTAAAGTGGCATCATGCTGTGCCTGCGCAAACTCATCCACAGCTGGTGCCAAGGTCTCGCCGCGCATGACGGCATGCAGGCGTGAAATTTGCGTATTAATTTTCTGGTTAGCTTCTGCATCTAGCTGCTGGTAATGATCGCAGCTAGACTCTAGCAAATTCAACGAAGCGGCAACCTCGATAAATGCTACATCATTTAATTTAGCAGCATCATGCTGCAAGCCTTCTGTAGTTTGATACGTAGCATTAAATAAACTAACGACCCCCACATGATTGAGGCCTTGCTGGACAGTATTGAGAATATGTTCAAACTTATTGACCAATGTAGTCAAATCAAGTGCACTGGCTGCCACATCATTAACACTAATATTCGACCATAAATCTTTAAGTGTTGGGATATCTGCAATCAACTGCGCCAATGCTGCCTGCTCGGCTGCATTAGAGCTAACAGCCTCTGCTGCTTGCGTCACAGAAGGTAAAGCAGCGTCCAGCTCGAATGTATTTTTAACTGCCGCAATTGTGTCTGTGCTTCTATCACTAATCGCAACGTAATAGAGCAAATCCCGCAATAAGCGTGATGGGACTTTAGCATCACCCATCGCTACATTACGCAACTGACGATCCAGCTTGCTACACAGTTTCTTTGCACCGGGATTGTCGGCTACTTTTTCTTGTGCAAGTGCATCGGTAAAGGCAGAAGCAGTCCACCACAATGTTCTTGGTGCACTTTTAGATTGCACTTGTTGCACTTTGGCAACGGCATCACGCATCCCATCCAATGCCATCGCATCTTTAGTGCGTAACCAATCTAGTAAAGACTTTTGAAAAGCGGCTCTTTGTTCTGATACAAAAATCGGAATTGAAGACTCTTCAATCGGGTTGCTTGGTAAATCTTTAGGCGCACTATTATCTACATCTGGGAAGAACAATTCACTTTCATCCAGAGTCTCGCCTTGCGCTTCAACGATAGGCTTGAGTGGTTTATAGAGCCGGATGGGTTGGTCTGGTTGACCATTTAGCAAATCCTGCAAATATTTAGACAACGCCTCCACAGCGCTAATCAAGTGATCCATTACTTCTTGGCTCACTGCAGTTTGCTGCTTTGCCAAACGATCAGCAAGTTTTTCCAGCTCGTGACAATAGCGTTTGCAACCTTCTAAGCCAACCATATCGAGCGCACCGCTCACCTGATACAGATGCGCAATGGTAAACCTCAAGTTAGCGAACTCACTTGGGTTCTGATTGACCTCATTAAAGCTTTCCAGCACTTTTTGCAGTGACTGATCAATCTCATCTTTAACCCAAGACAACGGGCCAGTATCAAATGCTTCAGGCATTATTTACTTCCATTTTCGGTGTGTAGTTTTTCATGGCGGTTTATGTGTCTTATGCTAAAAATTAAACTTCTACGCAAAGCATTTCGTGTCTTAAAGTTTAAAACCAGCTACTGAGTCACGTAACTCTTCCGCCAATGAGGTGAGCTGACCTACAGACTCAGCAGTCAGTTTTGTACCTTCTGTTGTCTGCGTTGTAATCTCCTGAATCATCTGCATGTTGTTTGCCACGGTAGTGGCTGATTCAGTTTGCGCGTTGGTCGCGGTAGAGATTGATTGAATCAATCGTGCAAGATTGGTAGTAACAGACTCAATCTCGTTCAACGCTTGTCCTGCAGCATCCGCAACGCGTGCCCCTTCAACCACACCCTCGGTTGATTTCTCCATCGCCGCCACAGCGCCGTGGGTATCAGTCTGAATTGTCTTCACAATCGCACTAATCTGCTTAGTCGCCTCAGATGAACGTTCCGCAAGACGCTGAACCTCCTCCGCAACCACCGTAAAGCCTCGCCCTGCCTCACCAGCAGACGCAGCTTGAATCGCCGCGTTCAACGCCAGAATATTAGTTTGTTCGGTAATGTCGGAAATCAGCTCCACGATTTCACTAATCTCTTGTGAGCTCTCGCCCAAGCGTTTAATACGTTTAGAGGTTTCCTGAATCTGGGTACGAATCTCATTCATCCCTGAAATAGTGTTCTGTACCGCTTGTGAACCTTGAATTGCCGCCTCTAGTGAGCGCTGCGCCACCTGAGAAGCCTGTTCCGCATTGCTAGATACTTGCAAAATAGAACGAGTCATGTCGTTAACTGCTTGTGTTGTCTGTGTAATCTGTGCGGCTTGTGTTTCAGCAGCTGTTAGCAGCTGTTCAGAAGTACCTTGCGCAACAGAAGTTGCAGAAGTCACTTGCTCGGTAGCACGGTTAATCTCAACTACAAGGTCGCGCAAACTATCAATTGTATAGTTAATAGAGTCTGCAATCGCCCCTGCAATGTTATCGCGCACTTCCGCTTTTACCGTTAGGTCACCGTCCGCCAAGTCACCCATCTCATCTAGCAACTGTAATACCGCCTCTTGGTTTTCCTGGCCTTCTTTTGCAAGTTGGCTAGTTAAGGTAACTGACTGTACAGCCTGTTTCTTACCATAAAAATACATCAAACCTAGCAATACCAAACCCAGTAACAGCAAACCAACCAATACAAATCGGATAAAGCTGGTTTGTGACTCGATCAATGATTTATTCTCTTTGGCAATCATTTGGGTAAACGTATTACCGGCCTGTTTAGAAGCTTCAAAAGCAGCTGTTAACTCTAGCAATGGGGCTGATGCGGCCACAGTTCCTAAAGGTAGTGCTGGAACATAGCGTTTATTTGCCACCTCAAAAAAGTTAGCACCGGCACTAATCACCTCTTCCAACGGTGCGGCCAATTTTTTATTACTTAAATTCTTACGCCAGTATTCTGAACGTTCCTTGAACATGGCTTCACTTTTAGCAGCATTTGCCAAGGCATTATCACGTTTTTGATTATTAAAACTTGTAGAAGCAACATAAGCTTCGTTATATGACGCAAAAGCATCCAACGGGAACATTGGTGGCGGATTAGTATCTGCCGTGAGTCGGTCATAAGTATCTAGAATATTATAAATAGGGCCGTTCACACGCACCTGATTAATTACCCAGAAACTCAGCAAGGCAAACAAAATAAACGCAACAATCTGCAAGAAAAGCTGACGGTAACCAGCACTCATGCTTCCGCTATCTGAGCTGGTTTTTTTAGCGATGGTTGAGTTAGAAATTTTTTCCTTAACGTTCGTCAAGAACCCACCCATCAACGAGCCTATTTGTGGTGGCAGGCCTTTTATAGCTGCAAGATTTAATGCCATTGTTAACCCCGATTTCTAAATTTATTTGCTTACTTAACCACTATTTGCTTACTTAATCACTAGGATATCAACACTAAGTTACCTTACTTATACATCACCAATTATATTGGCTGCACAAAGTTTTTGTTTTGCACTAGCGCCTCTATATCAAGCTCTAGCCAATCTCCACCTTCAGCATCTTTATACAAATTTAAGCTAAAAAAATCTGCTTCATCTTCTGCAGACTGAAGCTGCATGCCTTGAACGCTTCGCAAACCAATCAAACTATCAACTAGCAGCGCTACCTGCGCGGTAGATTCTGTACTGAGCAATAAAATACGATTATTGGTAGATTTAGATGTTGCAGGCATACCCATAAACTGCGCTAAATCTGAAATACTGTATAAGTTACCGCGGACGTTTGCAACGCCCAAAAACCATGGTTTTGTAAATGGCACCAATTGCATTGGAGGCACTGGTAATACTTCTTTTACGTCCTGTAAGTTGACTAGAAATCTTTTGTCACCGACAGTAACACCTAAACGGGACGAAGACTCACCTCCGACTTGGTTAGCGGCGTCTTTCAGCTTAGAAAGTATCGCTTCTTGAAACTCACGTAAATTAGAGGTTTGTGCCACGATTAATTATTAATCCTAATCAGAACCATATAAAAATATAAAAAACGCATGATTAACAACGCAAACTCATCAAACTCAGGTTAATTAGCCTATCGTTTTAATAATCGCCAGTAAATCTGCTTCTACCACAGGCTTAGTAACACAGGCTTTAGCGCCCATCTTCAATGCCCAAGCCAAATCTGTTGCCTGCGATTTACCCGTACATAACACAACCGGAATATGTGCAGTTGCAGGGTTTTTTGTCAGCGTGCGCGTCACCTGAAAACCGGTCAAGCCAGGCATCACCACATCACACAACACTAGGTCAGGCGGATTAGCGCTCACTTTAGTTAAACACTCTTCGCCGCTTTCAGCCCCAATGACACGGTAGCCTGCTGTCTCCAGCATTTCGGTTAGAAAAAAACGGTCTGTTGCAGAATCATCAACGACTAAAATAGTTTGTATTGCCATATTCAATCCACCTCTTTTTGATTACTTTTAGCCTTTGCAGCATAGATTTGTACTGCTTCTATCAGTGTTTCTTGGGTAAAGGGTTTGGTAAGGTATTGGTCTGATCCGACCATGCGACCGCGTGCCCGGTCAAACAAACCATCTTTGCTAGATAGCATAATGACAGGCGTGGCCTTGTAACGGGCGTTTCTTTTAATGAGAGAACAGGTCTGATAGCCATCAAGTCTGGGCATCATAATATCAACAAAAATCAAATCGGGATGTTCATTCGATATTTTTGCTAACGCATCAAAACCATCTTCAGCGAGTATCACTTCACAACCAGACGCCTTTAGGAAAATCTCCGCACTACGACGAATCGTATTGCTATCATCGATCACCATTACTTTGATTGTTGAGAGCTGATCTAATGTCAGCTTTTCTTGAAACGGCTTTTCCTGGCTCACCAGTAAGCTCCTTTATTTTGTATGCATCGCTACTTTAGTATCATTTCTGCACTTGTTATATTTCATTTTATATACAGTCTGTCTTAATAAGCAATACCATTATTATATTAATCAAAAAAATAATAATATTTATTTCAATCACTCTAAAGGGTAATCTATAATAAAATTACAATTTATTACAATTCATTACAATTGTCAGAATACAATAAAAATCTTAGACAGTAATAAATATTTTTAAAGATCGATGCAGGTCACCAAGGGATAAGCATGATAATTAGACAGGAATCATTAACAGCTAAAATGTCGCTCAAAGATTTAGCCTCCACTTCACCCTTACCATCCGCTAATTTGGTATTGGTATTTGGATCAGTCAAGCGCTTTAGTGAAGCAAAACTTCAAAGCACATTAAAAGCACGTTACCCAACAGCGCAAATCATTGGCTGTTCTACCTCTGGTGAAATCACCGCCACTGGCGTTTATGATGATAGCTTGCAAATCACTGCGATCTTATGGGAAAAGGCAGTACAGCGCGTTACCCATACCAAAATGACTGGCATGCAGAACTCGTTTGAAACCGCAGTCACTCTGGCAAAACAATTAAAATCTGACAGCTTAAAAGCCGTGCTTGTGTATTCTGATGGCTTAAATGTGAACGGCTCCGAGCTACTGGAAGGCTTTAAAAGCGAACTCGGCGAAACGCCAATTATGGGCGGCATGGCTGGAGATGGCTTTAACTTTACTAAAACCGTACAACTATTCAACGACACAGCTTCAGATGGCTTGGTGATTGCGGTAGGCTTGTATGGCAATAGCTTAATCGCCGCCACTGGCGTTGGCAGAGGTTGGAAGCCTTACGGCCCACCGCGCAAAGTGACTAAATCTGACAAGAACGTGGTGCTGGAGCTTGATGGCAAGCCTGCGCTACCACTTTACAATATGTATATAGGTGCCCACTCAGCCAAAGAACTGCCAGGCAGCGGCTTGAAATTTCCATTTGCGGTCATTGAAGAAGGCAAGCGTGATATTGAGAAGATTCGCACCCTGCTCGCAATTGACCCAAAAAACAACAGCCTGACCTTTGCCGGCAACGTAGATGAAGGTGAAACCGTGCGTTTATGCCAATCTACGCATGACCGCTTGGTAGAAGGCGCCGGCGATGCTGCACACTTGGTTTCTAGCCATGCTAATGTCAACCAAACAGGCTTAGCCATCTGTGTCAGCTGTGTTGGCCGCAAAGGTGTAATGGCAGAACTAGTGGCGGACGAAGTTAAACTAGTACAGCAAATTTTAGGTAACCAAACAGCTATTACTGGCTTTTATTCATACGGTGAATTTGCACCAAGACCAGACACTAACGACAGCGTACTGCATAACCAAACCATGACCATTGGTTATTTGAGCGAAGACCTACTGGCCTAAGCAAGCCCATAAAATTAATGAATCAGGTATGTAAACAGGCTACAGCAATAGTAAGCCTTTCACTAACCCACAATTAACTTATGGTTGATTGCTTTAACTATAAACGATAAAGTTAGCCACTTTAAACATAAGGAGAATTAAGCATGGCAACAGTGACCCTCAAAGGCGGCCCAGTTAACGTAGGCGGTAACCTGCCACAAGTAGGCCAAACAGCACCAAACTTTGAACTAGCCGATGCAAAACGCGTGACACAATCACTCGACGCATTCTCTGGTAAACGCAAAGTGTTAAACATTTTCCCAAGCATCGACACACCAACTTGCGCAACTTCTGTACGCACATTCAACCAAAAAGCCAGCAGCCTAGCTAACACAGTAGTGTTATGCATCTCTGCAGACTTACCTTTCGCACAAAGCCGTTTCTGCGGTGCAGAAGGCATTGAAAATGTAGTGACCTTATCTACATTCCGCAACACTGCTAAATTTGCAACAGACTACGGTGTATTCATCACTGACAGCAGCCTAGCTGGTTTAACAGCACGTGCAGTTGTAGTACTAGATGAACACAACAAAGTATTGCATAGCGAACTAGTGGCTGAAATCGCAGACGAGCCTAACTACGAAGCAGCTTTAGCTGTTTTATAATTGAGCAAGCTTTGAATGACTAAAGCCTAGCAGATTAATCTGCTAGGCTTTTTTGTTTAATCCTTCACTCATTTCTTTTATCGCTAAAAATGAGATTGGTTAACCCATAGAGCTGTTGCAACACTTTACTCAAATTAGCACTCTACTAGTAGCGATGAAGCAAAAAGAACATAATCTATCATTCAAACGAGATTAATATAGTGCACCCCTTATGCCAAACGTTGAGCACCGTTATAAATAAACTCTCTAGGATCATTTTGTGCATATGCCTACTTATACCGGCAACTCACTATGCGGCTGAAAATAAAGCAGAAATAAACTGGGATAAGTGTGCAGAACAAGCGGCAAACAGCACCCCACCAGAACTCGGGATTGCCGGAGGAAATGCAAGTGTTTCAACACAATGCGGAACAAGACCCACCGTAAAAACAGTTAACGGTACTCGCCTACTTCGTTCTGACTGTGATTGGTTATACAAACATCCATTGAATGAGTGCGCAAGTTACACACCCAAGAGTAAATGCAATATTGAAGCTGACAGTAACTTACTGCCTTTTGACTTAATCTCAATGTCATCTTATCGGAGCATGTTTGATTTATCAGAAAAAACTTTCTCAAAAGAAAAATTCACCGATTTATGCCGTAATTCATGTAATTCGGGAGCGGCCCCGTCTAGAGAACAATTTGGACGAGAGCTCTGTGGAGAATGACCTAAGCGCTATACGCAACCCATTCGCCAGATGATACGCCTAATGGTGCTTTAACCCTAAACCTCGACCTTAATAAACTCACCTTCATCAGCACCTGCAAATAAGGTCAATAAGGCATCGGCGTTAAGTGCAAGGGCATATCCCAACACCCCACTGCCTATGGCGACATGGTCATAATTGCGCACGCTTTTATCTACCAAGACACGCACTGTTTCTGGCAGTGCAATCGGCGGCACAGCACCCACCACATAGCCTGTGGCTTCTGGCACTTCGTCATATTCTGCCATTCGCAATTTACGCTCATTCAGGTGTTTGCGTAGCACACCCCAATCGGCACGGCCACCACCAGCCACCGCCAGCAATACAAACTGCCCAGATTCACCCCTGAACACA
>Ga0208393_100268_pt1 | contig 12681 bp, 9 predicted proteins | sample LakWasMet46_HOW7_2_FD_183884 | JGI IMG/M metagenome (GOLD analysis project Ga0208393, IMG submission 183884) | Freshwater sediment methanotrophic microbial communities from Lake Washington under simulated oxygen tension - Sediment Metagenome... | ecosystem: Environmental > Aquatic > Freshwater >...
ATTTGCAATGGTGATACTGGCCACGCAGAGGGGATACAGATTACTTACGATGAAGACTTAATTAGCTTTGAAACACTGCTTGAAATATTTTTTGTATCGCACGACCCTACCACACCTAACCGCCAAGGCAACGATATTGGTACGCAGTATCGCTCAGCAGTATTTTGCCAAAATGAAGCACAGCGCACGGTAACTGTGAATATGATAAAAGCGTTAGATCAACAACATATCTGGGCTAACCCAATTGTGACTGAGGTCAATGCTGCTGAAGTGTTTTACCCGGCAGAAGATTACCACCAGTACTATTTTGACAAGAACCCAAACCAGCCTTACTGCATGGCAGTAGCCGCACCTAAAGCAGCAAAGATTCGGGCTAAGTATGCGCAGTTAATTAAGGATTAAGCATGTTAGGCTTAGTGTTAATCGATTACAGTAATTGGTAGACTTGAACACTAGTTTATATTAGATATTTTTGCACCAGTTATTAAAGAATAATCAATGAAGCCTTGCTTCATTGATTCACTGTCACTGTCACTGTCATTGCTTCGATATTATTATGTCTAGCAGAGAGGGCGACTACCATAATCTTTACTTATACAAGTATTGCAATTAACTTTGTATTAGATTGATTAATAAAAGTCCTATGATTATGTTAATAATCACAATCAAAACAAATGAAACAGCGTTACTCACCATACTATTTCTTAATATTTTTCCCGTATCATTAAGATATTTATTTGAAAAAGCCAATGGTGATAATACGAATACCGTTGATAAAAACATTTCTTCATTTTTATGCGAAATCATCTTTAAAAAATCACCGTATCCCTGCGATAGAAATCGCATGGCGAGCGCAATATTGCATATTAAAAAACTCACATCTAGTGCCAAAATTATCCTAAACAAAACTGAGTTTGATACGTTCTCCATGGCAAAAAATACTGCAATTGACACAAGGCATAAAACACACAAAAACCCACACCTCAATAACCGCTTACTAACAAAACTCATTCCCAATCCTTAATTGCCACTACACTTTAAACTCATACCAAGGTAGTAGCGTGTTTCGTTAATCACGCAAACTACTTTTTTGCATGCCATTCAATCGTTGCAACAGGCCCCTGTCAACTCAACAACACAGCCAAATTGCGAACAAAATGTATTAAACATACATGCTACTCAATTCTGAATACCTTCACTGTAAATTGTTGTTAACTGAATAGTTAACAACAATGCAGTCAACAACAATTGACATAGGTACAGCACAAATCATTTGTAGACTAAGCGTTTGATTAATTGCAAAACAAGACTATTAAGATAGTGTCTAGTAAACTAGTGGCGATTCACAATTTAATTCCACACTGACCCCAATTATTTGATAATGAAAGACCTGACCCCTTGATTTCGTTGCTGTTTGTAGATGAAAGTGGTGGCGGTGCTTCATTTGTTTTATTTATGCGTCGGGTTACTTACCAAATAACCTTTTCAACCAATTAGTTTTTGGTTCCTCACGCAATGGGTGCGTAGTTGCTCCATCGGGGCGCAGTAAATCACCAGGGTAGTGTTCATGGCCTAAACATAAACTGTCATCCAGCCCAAAAGCTTTGACGGCGGCTACGGCCTCAATACACCAACGGCCGAAGTAGCTACCCATTTCAAGCGGGTGTTTAACAGGGTCGCCGTAGATGTACCACCAAAGCTGATTATTACCTTTGCGGTCTAGCTCAATGTACCAATGATCTACAAAGGCTTTAAGTAATTCAGCTTGCTGAGTTTGTGGCATGCTTTTGTCTTTGGCCTCAATGGCTTTAAGTAGTCGTGCGTAAGGTTTTTTATGTAACAGGGTTGTGCCAATTTGGCGGGTTGGCTGACGGCTGGCAATAACGCGGTCAAGTAGCACGTCTTCTCCTTCACCACCTATTAGCGCCAACAGCCTTTGCCATTGGTCATCAGGGATTTCTAGAGATAATGCTAAGCCAACAAGCCAGAAGCACCAGTTGTAATGGTTGAGGTTGGAGAGTTCAAATGTCCAATCGCGGCATGTCTTAAGATTGTGTTCAGCGCAAATTTCTGTGGCGAGTTTGTTGGAGAGTTGCCATGCGTCGAGTAAGCCAGCAAAGGGCTGGCTTAGCTCGCGGATGGCGTCGCCGCGGGAGTATTGAGCAAGAGTGTGGCGGGAATAGTAAAACATGAAGTTCCATATATATTGGGCTTCATATGCTTTATTTATTGCGGGAGTTTTTTGATTTTCTAAGAAGTCAGCAATGTTCTTTTTATATCTAGAGACGCATTCATCCCAATAATTCTGGTGTCCCATCGGCGCACGTATCATAGTCGTTCTCCTGAAAGGTTTTGAAGGCTATTTAAAATCTTAGATGTATCTAGAATAATTAGGGTCAGTGTAAAATTAAACTTCACTCATCCACCTGATATGACCTGCCTCTACCCCATCACCTAAAATAAACAAACCGGCTACTATTTTCTATGTTGATTTTAAGGTAGTTTACCTTAGCTCAATATCAATCAACGTACCGTCATCTGGCTTGGTTGTAACACCAGCACGTGCTCCAGTTACACTCTGTACAGCCTTAAATTTGAATACTTTGACAAAAGCGCCAACTACTAGACCAACCTCTAGCTGGCCAAGAAATTGACCAGGACATACACGAGCTCCTAAACCAAATCCAAAATGCGTTAAATTTTTACGCGTGATGCCTTTACTTGCTAGCACATCCCAACGCGCTGGAGAAAAAGAATCTGCCGGATACCCTGAAACATCTCTCCCCCAGAAATATTCGTTGCGGTTTGCATTCCAAATATCTAGTCGGATTGTGGTGCCCTTAGGAATCATTATTTTTCTTGTATCGTCTAACTTGAGCCAAGTGTCGTCCGTAGCTTTCCGGGGGAAAAAATATAGAGATGGCGTTAAACGTAAGGTTTCATTTAAACAATGATTGAGCAGCTTTGCCTCTGTTAAGCTTTCTGGGTCGTAAACATCAATATCTTTTATTTCGCTATACACTTGCTCTTGTAACTCTGGTTGCCTAGATAAGTGGGATAACGCCCAAGTCGCAAACGATGTCGTTGCTTCCAGTGCCCCAGCTAAAAACACTCTGATGTTACTGCGTAATGCTTCTTCATCTTCAACCTCACCAATGAAGTTTTTCCAATGGCCTGACTTTTCACCTCTACCAGCAAGTGCAATATCAGTTAAATCTTCAAGGGCATCACGCCACTGCTGTAAAGCCGCTCTTTTACCTGTAACAAATTGATGAATAGCTGAAAGATTAGGGGCAACCGTATTAGTAATCATATAATCAATTAATGATAACAACGCGGGTACATACCGTTCACGCAGCTCTTTATATTCCACAGAACCACCAAAGAAATTATTCACTAACATTTCTAACATGATGGGTTGAATTTCCTGCTCAATTTCGACCCGCGAAATTTTGTGCTTACTAACTTTCTGCGCATCACGTAAAACGATTAACCGCTTCTCTATCGTTTTGCGGAAGGTTTTCTCAAACTCATGAAACTCTTCAGGTTGAAACAAAGTACCTTTGCCAAAAGGTCCTGCCGACATCTGTTTTTGTTTTCGCCATACTTTTCCGTTTGCATACAATAAAGAATTAACTCCGGTTGCTCGGGCTATCCCTTTCATTGGTGCAGTATCGCGATCAAATTGCCCGGGTTTGTCACCTGTTGCAAGTAGGATAGCTTTAATCACGGCGGGGTCACGCGTAATGAAAACCGGAGGCATACCCATCACATACAAATATCTGTTATCACGCTCAAATAAATCTGCTGATTTAGCATTTGTATAAAAAGCGTCAAAGATAGACAAAGGTGTTTTGTAGTTTAAAAGATGAGGAAAAGGAAAACATGGACGTCCACGTTCAAACACATATACACGCGACGGCAACACCTCCCCTTTAAATGGGTTAATCCCTAAAAGTTGTTGCCCTATATTTTTTAAAAAACTCATGATCTACCCTGATAAAGAATCAAATACAAAATGTAAAAATAAGTGTGGGACGTTGCTCTAATTTATGAAGAAAGAATGAAGCAATCAGGATTAATTTCATTATTTGGCTTACACAGCCTTCATGGGCTTTTTCTCTTATCGGCGTTAATACAGTTGCATCATTCAACACTTCATTTTTCTTACGGCACAAGCATCTCTATGGGTGTATTCTGTGATTCGTCTACCGTTAAGAAATCCGGCTCTGTACTACCTTCCGGGGGGGAGATTTTGATAGACGTTAATGCCTGTGCGATAAATGCAGAAGATTGCTTAACCCATTCTGGGCGCTCTTTATCTTTAGGGTAACGACTTATAGTGTAGGGGTATACCACCATTAATTGAATATAACTATTCTCCGACACACCTGTGTAATAAAAATCAGTAGTCTTCTCCGGTAAGTCTGCAATAGCTCTGCTTTCAACATGCATGCGCGCCCATTGACGCCCATTGATCACCACGACATCTCTTGGGAGCTCTTTTTTACCTAGACGATTACCTTGAGGATCATATATAAAATCAGAGGCTTTTGTCTTTTTCACCAAGCTTTCTAGGGTTCTATAGTCCGCCCACATCCAGGCTTTATCTGAGGTACGATCTATTTTTGACTCCCACTCTTCAGCTAAATAAAGTCCAGTACCAATCCCAGTTTCCCCATATGTACTCACAAATGGCCATATGCCAGTTTGGTCTTTACGCCTAAAACCAACCAAGCCAACGAGCTTTTCTCTTCTATAATTTGTTCCAAAAACTTGCTCTCTATAATATCGCGTGTCTATGTCTTTTCTGTTGTAACTTGCTGCTGTCCTCCCTTGCGGTATGGTCATACTGAAGGTTCGGTCATCTATACGGAGAGTGTAGTCGCCAGGTGGAACCGGGTTATTTACATCAGCCCAATGCTGGCGCACCTCTTCATGAATGCGTTTTTCTCTTTGCTCGTAATCTTCAGCAAGCAATGCCTTGGGTAGGGAAACTAACATAACAAAGAGCACTACGGGAACTGAATAATACTTCATGGGGCACCTTCTTCTTTATATGGTCCGCTATAACGTGTTGGTTCTACGACATTAGAACAATAGGGGACGTAACACAATTAACCCTCATCTTTTCTTAGGCCTCCCTACTCTACCTGCTGTTGCTTTGCGCCCCAATGCCAATTCAACTTGCAGTGCAAAAGCTTCATTACCTAACGCATAATTACTGTGGGTGGCTCGGCGTATTTCATCAACAATCCCGATATCAAGCTCATGCCTAAACAACTCTCTGTACGCTGTTTGGCGACTCTCTTCTGTCTCACCAAGTGATTGATACAGTGCATGTGCGTTAATGAGACCAACATCTTCACCTTGCGCATTTATTCGATAACTAGACCAGCGGTATTCGGCTGGATGAGAAGCAATATTCGCACGAACTGGATTCAGCTCTATATAACGCTGACAAGCTAATAAGTAGGTTTCTGCTTGTATGGGGCAAGAACGGTAACGCCCTTCCCATAGTGTGCCTGTTCGCTTGTATCTGCGATTAATATATTGGACATAGCGTTGACTTAACGCCTTCATCATTAGGCCTACCGATTCTGATTGTTGGCTTGTTGCTAATAAATGCACATGGTTTGTCATTAACACATACGCATGTATCTGGCATTTAAATTTAGCCGCATAGTTTGCTAGCCAATCCAAATATAAAAGGTAGTCTTCATCAGCATAAAAGCAAACCTGTCTGTTATTGCCACGTTGTATAAGGTGTTGTGGCATGTTCGGCATAACGATTCTTGGTCGGCGCGGCATTTTTCTCTTTCACCAATGTGATTGGATGGAGAATTATACAATTTATTGTGTTACGTCCCATATTTATGCTGGTGGCTTTGCATTTGTTTTGTTTTTAGTCAGTCATATACCATGGTTACGCTTGCTTAACTGTTACTGCTTTTTAGGCTTAATTGTGTTACGTCCCCTATTTACTTAGAGCCTTTCTATTTGCAGATGGAGACGGTGAGATTTTTGCATAAGGGTTTTATTGTTAGGTGTTGGGCTTCACGGGTTCAGCCCAACCTATCGAGCTAAACGTGGTGCACTTCACTTGAAATGTGAATCCACCTTTCCTTATTCTTTGCCTAACTCATTCAGCCGTTCGTTAATTTCCGCCCCTGTTATCACCTCATCGGTTTCGTCGTAACCTTCTGGCTTGTTGTAGTCGTATTCGATGTTGAATTTACCGTCTGGGTAAAGGGTAAAGGTGAGACCCCATATACGCTGGCCTGTGGTGGCGAGGAGGTTGTCGCGGAGGGAGATGATAGCTTTAGAAGCTGCAACCTCAGTTTTCAGTGATGGGAATTTATCATTTTCAAACAACGCATGGTCTTTTTTTCTCCAATAGCTAGTCTCCGTCATAGCTTCTAAAATTTTGGTTTTAGAGCCTGCGTTATCCCAACTTGAATCTAAAACAAACTCTAATATCGCCTCAGCGATTTTTTTATAGTTCTCTTCAATATTCATCTTTTTTCTCACTGATTAAATATTCTACGAGGCATGGCTTTACCATCAATCACAGTACTCACAACAAATTCACTTGGTCTCACACCACCGCCTGCAGGATACCCCACATCAATCTTAACTTTAACCTCTTTACCCGCAGCTAGTGCCTCGCGTAACTCAGCCTCCATATTGGCCCAAGGTCCCCGATTCAGGCTAGCCGCCTGTGGTACCAAGTTAATTTTATCACCTGCGCCACCCAGACTAGAGGCAATTAAATGTCCGCCTTCATCACCAACATCACCACACTTGCCTGTAGCGCATTGTTGATAAGTGTTTCTAGCTGCCGTAGTTAGGGTTAACTCACCCCCGACTTCTTTTACCCGCCCTGCTGCATCTGTAACATAGCTATGCCCATTATCTAGTACATAGCCCGTGTTAGGTTCTAGCCCTTGTTTTGAATTAATTGCTTTTTCCCAACTGCCTTTTGTGCCTGTCGTCACCTGCTTAACATCATTTATATCCGTACGTTTTAATAGTGTATCTGCTATGGCTTGATTTCTGGCAACAATCTGCTCAGCAGCCTGCACAATCTCTTCACCCATCTTACCTAACGGTTTGAGTGCATCACCAAAGCGTTGAATGATTTTATTGCCTGGGACAGCTTCTGTCGCTAAGCCTATGGCAAGGCTGGCGATTAACTCTTGTGCTTTATCATCATCGCCTGTGGCTAATGCTTGAGTGAGTTGGTATGTATCCCATGCTGTAAGTGATATATCGGCTGCTTGTAATGCGCCTGCAACAACGGCTGTTGCAATTACTAATGCGGCTGGTAACGCATTATTCTCCGTCTCAATCGTCACTGCCGTATTCGCAACAGTTGCATTTCCGCCTGTTGCCGCCGTTACGCCTGTCACTAATGTCGCAATTAGGTTACGTCTGGCTTCTTTTTCCTCTGCGGTGAGTTCTGCGGCGGTTGCTCCTTCTATACCATCCAGCAGTTTGTTAATCACAACGCCACTGCTAGCAGCCAGTGCTGCTGTGCCACAATCACCCCCCGTAGCCGCTGCACCAGCACAGCCAAGTACAGCATGTAATGCTGTGTGAGCAGGGCTGCCTTCGCCGCCAATGCTTTCTGCAAGGTCTTTGATTTGTTGTGCGCCTAAGCTTTGAATGTAGTGAATGGTGGCATCTTGTATCAGTTGGTTAGCACTGCCTGTAACATTACCACTAAACGCGGCTGTAATAGCGGTCAGTGCAATTCTGCCTGTACCTCCCATCGCCCATGTTTGGTTGTCTAGCAATGTTTGTGCAGCGTTTTCTAAAACGGTTGGGTTACGTTCGTTTTCTGGTTTTTTAAGTTCGTTGTCTAAGGCGCGTTGTGCAGCATCCGCCTCCGCCGCTCTATTATTTAAAAACGTGCCTACCTGTTGCGTAAAGGCTTGCGTAATCTCAAACCCTGCTTGAATGTTAGCTTTCACTTCATCTGTATAAAGTACATCCAACTGATGCGCGGTGTTATTCCCTTGACTATCTACTGCGGTATAGGTGGTATTACCTTGGGCATCCGTCGTGAGGTTGGTTTGCACATCTTGATTGAGCGTGGCCAACGTAGTATTGGCGTTCTTGCCAGTTAATGCGGTTTGTGCGGTATTGTCAGTAATGTTAATGGTTGCGCTACTCACGCCACTCACAGTTGTGCTGCTGGATTGGTCACTGGCGCTTTGCGTACTCGGCATGCTGGCACTAAAGCCTTTGAGGCTGCCGAGTGTCGTGCCTGGAATTGCTGTTCCACCTGTGGCGGCTTGGCCTTGTTGGTTGGTGCCTACCATGAAATAATTGGGGTCAGTGTAAAATAAATAATTGGGGTCAGAAATAATTGGGGTCAGTGTAAAATTAAACTTCATCTTTTAACTTCCTCCAGCCTTGCGGCCTTCCTCTTTTTCCTACCGTCACACGCCTTGCTGTTAACCTTTCTATGTCCTCTTTAAATCTTTCATTTCCAAGCGCCATACCCTTATTGACTGATTGCCTGATGTCATCTAAAAGTTTACCGTCTACATGAGCTTTAAATAAGCCTCGATAAGCAATCTCGCAGGCTTTCTTATCCAAACCTAGCGCTAAATATAAGCGATGCGGTGTGCATAGGGTCGACTCTTTGCCTAGTGCATTGATTTGGTAACTCGACCAACTGTATTCTGATGGTTCGTTAACCATGTTTGCTCTAACAGGATTAAGTTCTATGTAGCGATATAAATGCAATAAATAATCTTCTGCTTGTACTAGGCAGGATTTGTAGCGCCCCTCCCACAATGTGCCTGTGCGCTGATATGTGTAATTAAAATATCGTACATACTGTCGTCCTATTGATTGCATCATGCGGCTTATCCCGTCTGATTTTTTGGGGGTACAGAGTAGATGGACGTGATTTGTCATTAATACCCAAGCATGGATAGATACTTCGTATTTATTTGCGTATTCTTTTAACCAGCCAATATAAGCAATAAAGTCCGCCTCACAACTAAAACAAACCTGACGGTTGTTACCTCTGTGAATGATGTGTTGTGGCACATTTTCTAAATAAACTCTTTTTAGTCGAGCCATTGTTTAATTCAATCAATGTAATATTAAGATAACTTATTATATCCATTTAATTTTACACTGACCCCAATTATTTGCTGACCCCAATTATTTTGGAGTCTGCCCCATTGATTCGACCTAGCTACCGAATAATCGGTTAATCTTGTCGTCATCCACGCAAGTGAGGGAATACATAAAACATCAAGCTCAATGTCGCAGCAATCACCCCTAACTCCCATATTGAAAACTTTCGTCTGACTATTGAAATAGCGATAAAAATAATGGGGGTATATAAAGATGATATAAACAAAAAAGAGCCAAATTCATTATCAAATGCGAAACGAAAGAAATTCGAAAATGGCTTATATCTCAATCTCATTTCATCTGGTCCAGCGAAGGTAGCAAACGCCAAAAAAAACCAATGAAAAAAACACAAAAATAGCCATGCCCAATAGGAATGTTTTATTAAAAGTAATATTTTACTTAGAAGTCCAGAATAGTTTATTCGCATATCTGCCTCATTTCTTTACTCCGTAGATTTTATTAATTTGAGAAATGATTTGGCTATTAACTTGCTTATTAGAGCAACCCCAACCATAACCACAATCTTTAACTGGAGAGTTCACTAAGTTAGCCGTTGGAGTGGCTTTAATGGTATTTCCTATGGCACTATTAAGAACGCTTGTTTGCTTTGACTCATCAGCCGTAGACACCACCTTGTCAATGAGATTTGATATTGTTTCATTATTGACACGAGGTGAAAAACTTGCATTTGCAGCAACGTAAAATAAGGTGTTGACATAGTTTCTATAAGCATCGGGGTGAGTCTGCGGATTGTCTGGATCGTCACCAAGTTTAGAATCATAAGCATGCCCTCTTCCAGTCGGGTAATGGGTTCCATCTTTTTCCACATGTGCAAAAGCATCGCCAAATGAATGCAGAACATTCTGCACTGCTGGAGTACTTAAATACACTGCTTTAGCGGTGGGATTATTTTCTATCTGTTTTATATACCCTAAAATTCCGCTAACTTGTTTTGCTAAATTCTCCTGAGTAGTAATCACTTTTGCGAGATCTTTTTCATTATCCAAAAGGTGAATGCTTTGTGAGTTGTTTGTAGCACCTGCAGAGCCAAACAAGCTATTTGTGCTCATTGCACTCCTTTTATCCGTATCAGGCGCCCAAGCAGCTAGCGCGATAGCTTTTGCATCTTTGGTTGAGAAGCCGGCCAAATAAAGCACCGTTGCCATGGTGGAATAATGCCCAATCTCGCCCCAGTTATTATCCACCGCATTTTGCGCGGCTAAATTGCTTTGCGCAAGATTATTAATGCTGCTATCAATGCTTGCACTGATAGCGATGCTACCTAACGTAGCAATTACACTAACCGTAGCCTTTTGTTCCGCGTTAAGTTTTTCAGAGGGTTTTCCATACAGCAAATCTGCCACGAGTGGGGCAGTCATTTCACCACTCATGGCTGAGAGTGCTGCGCCCATTGGGTTATTATCTCCCAATGCTGCGACTGCGCCAGCCAAAACACCGTGTGCCAAGATGTGTGGCGCAGAACCCTCGGTACCATGCTCTTTAAAATACTGACCAAGTTGATTGGCGGCCTCTGGAGCCAAGCTATTAGCGATGATGCCACCTATGCTGTTTGTCGGAGTCGATAGACCTCCAGCGATTGAGCTAAACACAAGCCCCATGTCTTCTAATTGTTCTATTTCTTTTTGCGCATTTAGACCTTGGGCGATTAAACTCATTTTCTGTTCTTCGCTTAAGTCCTGATTTTTAAGATTATTTGCGATAAAGTCTCTTTCAGCTTTTGCTTTATCAACCTTTCTGTTAATTTCCAATCGGAATTGTTGCTGAGCTTTATCAAATGCCTGTGTAATTTGTATTTGTGCATTTAATTCCTCTTGCACTTTTTCTGCATTGAAGATTGGATTGATTGCCTGTGCCAAGTTATTGCCTTGGTTATCTACAGCGGTGGCTATGAGGTTACCTTGTGTATCGGTAGTAAATTGAGTTTTAACATCACGGTTTAGCGTTGCTACGCTAGTAACACTGTCTTTGCCTGCCTGGGTCTGTTGTGTAGCGTTATCTGTAATAGATACTTTGCCACCGCTAATACCACTGAGGGTGACGCTATTCGCATCGTCGTTCAAGCTACCCCAACCGATAGATTTTGTCACCCCAGCTACAGGCTGGTTATTTTGCGTCAATCCGACATTTACGCCTGCACCCAAGCTTACATCTTTGGCGCTGTACTCTGCGCTATTCTCAATATTAGCCGTAGTCAGCGCTTGTGTAGTAAGGCTGTTTACGTTGTTTTGAATAGCTTTATCCGTAGAAGCAATCACCGCACCTGTGAGGTTGGTATTGCCATTGACGGTAACCTGAAACCCACCATCCCCCGCCATCATGCCGCTTTGTTCATTGACGCTGGCATAGTTGGATTTTGTTTTGCTACTTGAAGCACTGATAGACCCACCATAGCCACCTGCACCAATCGGGATGCTGACACTAACGCCCATACTCTTTTGTTTGTCTTTGTATTGGTCTGTGTCTTGTAGGCTTTCTATATTGAGGTTGCCTTGCCCGCTAGTACCCACATTGGCAACAGCTTGATTACCTGTGACTTGTGCACCTTTGATAGTGGTATCAGTGCCGCTTTCTAGCGTGACTTTGTAACCGTCTTGGTTGCCACTTTGGATTTGTGTTTCTGTCCAACTGGTGCCGTTGCCTTTGGTTTTGCCTTTACCTTGTGAAGCGCTGGCAGTGACAGCAAGCCCACTAGTACCAAAGCTTACCCCTAAACTGGCACTACTGGATCTGTTTTTACCATCAAGGGTGTTTGTATTTTGTGTTGCTTGTAGGTTGATTTGGTCGTCAGCTTTAAGGGTGACGCTGCCATTGGCTTTAACTTGGCTACCTATGACATTAATGTCGGATGCTAGCCCAGACCCAACATTCTGTCCTTCGACAAGCTCAGGACGAACGGCGGTGATGGTAATGTCACCGCCAGCGTTGAGTGTACTGCTTTGTGCAGTGCTGCTGGTCTGGGTGGTTTTACTGCTGCTTTTTGAGGTGCCGAGGGATAGGCTGAGGTTGATACCTCCTACTTGGTCTGCTGCGTTTGCTTCTCGTACATTGGTTAAATCATTAGGTCCCGTATTACCTGCTGTAGGTACATTGCCAAACTGATCGACTCGACCTAATGCATCTGCGGCATTAGTCACTGAAATGGCTGCCGTACCTGCGGCTAGGGCTTGTAAGCGCGGATTACTGGTCTGGTTGGCGGCTTGGCTCATTTGCTGCGCTGTTTGAATGGCGCTGATGACGGGGTTACTAATCGCTAGCGTTAACCCAGTTTGCTTAAACTTAGTTTCTTGTACGGTTTGGCTGGTGTTTTGTGCAGCAACGATATTGACCTGTTGCGCACTGATGTTGATATCACCTTGTGGAGTTAAAACATCGCTCGCTTTTTGCGTGTAGATTTTGCCGCTATTGATATTAACATCGCCCTCTACACTGCCCACCGTGCTGCCTGTTTGGCTGGTGCTGTTTGTGGTTTGTTTAGTACTGAGCTTACTTGTACCTAGGCTA
>Ga0208393_100291_pt1 | contig 12072 bp, 6 predicted proteins | sample LakWasMet46_HOW7_2_FD_183884 | JGI IMG/M metagenome (GOLD analysis project Ga0208393, IMG submission 183884) | Freshwater sediment methanotrophic microbial communities from Lake Washington under simulated oxygen tension - Sediment Metagenome... | ecosystem: Environmental > Aquatic > Freshwater >...
GGTCTCGGACAGGCTGGTGACAAACAGCACGGGAATGCTTTCGGTGGCCGGGTCCTGCTTGAGCTTGCGGCAGGTGGTGTAGCCATCCATGTCGGGCATCTCGATGTCGAGCAGGATCAGCGCCGGGCGGTGCTTGGCGGCGGCGGCCAGGGCCTCGTGACCATTGCGGGCAAAGACCAGGGCATGCTCTGGCGAGAGGATCTGGCGCAGCAGGGCCAGGTTGGCTGGCTCGTCGTCCACGATGAGGATGGGTGCGGTCATGGTGTCATGCGTCCAGGGAGAGTTCCAGACTTTCACACAAATGGCGCGCCGCCAACTCGGCACCCCGAAAATCGAAGTCTCTAAAGGTAGCACGCAAGCGCTGCAAATGCGTGTCCGGCAGGATCCGGGACAGGGCCTCCAGCCCTGCCTCGGCGGCGTCCAGATCATCCGCATCCAAGGCCTGCAGCAGCGCCCGCAACGGTGCCACCAGGCGTGCGCGTTGGTCGTCGTCGGGCGCATCCACTGCCGCCGTCGTCAAAGCCGATTCGGGTTCAGGTGCGTAGAGGCCAATGGAGGTGAGTGCCACCTGCAAAGCCTGTTGCAGGGCCGCGACCGAGACACTGGTCGCAACGCCGGTCTTGAGTTGCTGGTCCAGGGAGGCCGCGCAGGCGGCCACGTCCGGCAGAGCGAGATTGCCAGCGGCGCCCTTGAGCTTGTGCGCCAAGGCTGCCGCGTCGGCCATGCGCCCCTGGCGCAGCGCTTCGGCCACGATGTGCGTGCTGTCGCGGTAATCCACGGCGAACTTGCGCAGGAATTGCGCGTAGACCGACTCCTGCCGCCAGGTCCTCAGCCCCGTCGCCAGATCCAGGCCCGGCAATTGCCGCACCGGGGCCGCCAAGGTCGAACCCATGTCGCTGCGCTGCGGCAGTGGCGCCTCGGCGGCATCGCCGGGTTCGGGCAGCCATCGCAGCAGTGTGGCGTACAACACGGCGGGGACGATGGGTTTGCCAATGAAATCCACCATGCCGGCCTCCATGCAGGCGCGGCGGTCGTCGTCAAAGGCGTTGGCCGTCATCGCCAGAATGGGTGTGCCATGGTGATGCGGCAGCGCGTGGATGGCACGCGTGGCGGTCAGGCCGTCCATCACTGGCATCTGCAGGTCCATCAGCACCAGGGCATAGGGCCGCTCACGCGCCAGATCGACGCGCTCCTGGCCATCGGCCGCGGTGTCGATCACCAAGCCGCTGCCTTCCAGCAACTGTTGCGCGATCTCGCGGTTGATGTCCACATCGTCGGCCAGCAGGATGCGCGCGCCGGCGTGGCGGCGCAACTCCTGTTCTGCGCTGGCCTCCAATGGCAGAACCTCACTGGGCATGAGTCCATGGCCTCGCTGCAGACGCACCGTGAACCAGAAGGTGGCGCCCTCGCCCGGCGTGCTGACCACACCAGCATCGCCACCCATCATGGTGGCCAGCCGGCGCGTGATGGCCAGGCCCAGCCCGGTGCCCCCGTATTGGCGTGTGGTGGAGATGTCGGCCTGCTCAAAGGCCTGGAACAGACTGCCTAGCTTATCCAGCGGGATGCCGATGCCAGTGTCCTCGACCTCAAAGCGCAGTTCCAGGCCCTGGTCAGTCTCGCCCACCAGGATCACCCGGATACGCACCGAGCCGGTGGCTGTGAACTTGATCGCGTTGCTGACATAGTTGATCAAGGCCTGGCGCAGCCGGGTCGGGTCGCCGCGCAGCCAGACCGGCACACTGTCCGGATCCACATCGACCCGCAGGCCCTTGGATCGTGCCTGGTCGGCAACGAGGGAATACACGTTATCCAACAGACTGCCGAGATGGAAATCGGTCTGCTCCAGTTCCAGGCGACCGGCTTCGATCTTGGACAGGTCCAGGATGTCATTGATGATGGTCAGCAGATGGCTGGCGGCGGACTCGATCCTTACCAGACGCGCAGACTGGGTGGGCGTGGGACCGTCACGGCGCAACAAGTGGGTGAACCCGACGATGGCATTCATGGGCGTTCGGATCTCATGGCTCATATTGGCCAGGAAGGCGCTCTTGGCGCGGTTGGCGGCCTCGGCGTTACGGCTGGCTTCGGCAAGTTGCGTGGTCCGGCTGGTCACCAGTTCCTCCAGGTGGTCACGGTGCTGTTCCAACTCGGCCAGCATGCGGAACTTTTCGGTCACGTTCTCCTTCGATGCCATGTAGTGGCTGATGCGCCCATCCGGTTGACGGATGGGTGTGATCTGTGCCGATTCGGTATAGCGTGTACCGTCCTTGCGCCGGTTGTAGAACACACCGCTCCAGGAACGCCCGTGGGTCAGGGCATCCCACAGATCGCGGTAGGTTTGCGCCGGGGTGTCACCTGACTGCAGGACGCGCGGGTTGTGGCCGATGGCCTCCTCTCGGCTGTAGCCCGATGATCGGACAAAGGCATCGTTGACGTATTCGAGCTGCCCCTCCAGGTTGGTGATGGCAACCACCACCGGGCTTTGTTCCACCGCCATGGAGAGTTTGTACAGCTGATCCTCGGCGGCCTTGCGCTCCGTGGTGTCAATGGCGTAGGTCAGCACGCACAGCCGGCCATCCAATGTGAGCAATTCGGCGGAAATACTGGCACTGCGCAGACTGCCGTTGCGGTGACGCAGTGTCGTGCTGTAGTCGATCAAACGCCCCACGGTGCGCAGTTCGGCAACCCAACGCTCGCGCGAGCCATCGTCTGGCCACAAACCGATCTTGTCCGCGGAGTTGCCAATCAACTCCTGAGGAGCCCAGCCAAAATCCCGTTCCCAATTGTGATTGGCTTGCAAGAACGTACCTTCATCCAGCGTGGCAATGGAAGCCGCAATCGGGCTGGCGTTGAACACCACCGTCATGAGTTGCATGGAGCGATGCAACTCCTCTTCCGCGCGTTTGCGTTCGCTGATGTCACGCACGAATGCCGTGAAGTAGTGGTGCCCGAGCTGCAATAGCTTGGTGATGGTGAGCTCCATCGGAAACTCCTCACCGTTTGCACGCAGACCCCGCACCTCAATGCGTTTGCCCAGCACCGTGGCGTTGCCCGTTCGCATGTAGCGCGCAAAGCCCTGCCGATGTGCCTCACGCAGCTCCAGTGGCACGATGAGTTCTGCCAGATCTTGTCCGATGGCTTCCTCCGCTGTGTGACCAAAGATCGGCTCAGCCTGTGCACTCCACCCCGTTATCGTGCCCTTTTCGTCCATGCTGATCACGGCATCGAGCGCCGCGTCCATCAACATCTGGGCGCGCGCCTGGGTCTCGCGCACGGTGGCGTCCAGGGCACTGCGCTGCAATTCGACCTGGGCATCGCGGGCCATCTGCGCCAGGCGATGCACCCGCTGCTGCTGGCGCCACAGAAGATACAAGCCGCAGCACAAGGCCAACACGGCGATGACCGCGACCAGCACGATCCAGAAGACGAGTGTGCGTAGAGGTGCGAACACCTCGTCCTGATCCAGCTTGGCCACAATGTGCCAGTCCGTACCCAACACCGGGCGGTAGGCAGCGAAGACCGCTTGGTCCCGGTAGTCAACGCCTTCGGTGGTTCCCGGTGCATTGGCCCGGATGGCGACAGCCGCTGGCAGATTCGGTGTGTCCATCGACGGCGCCAGGGCCATCGCCGTACCGCGGCGGTGGCGCAGGTCATTCAGAAACATGGCTGTGTCACCCACTTGGCGCACCAGCAGGGTCTCACCGCTGGGGCTGGCGGTAGGCCAGGTCTGGATCACCGGATAGATGAAACGGTCCGCATCAACCAGGAACACAATGGCTGCCAACGGCCGACCGTCTGCCAGACGGCCGGGACCGATGGGTAACAACCAGTGGATGTGGGGATTGCCGTCGGGGTCCAGGTACAGCGCACTGCGCTGCGCATCACCGGGCCGCATGCGCTGCAACTGCTCGACGACGGTGGGCAACGAGCGCACCACGTTGCCCGACTGCATCAACACCTGCCCGTCGTGGCGGAACACCGTCAATCCGCCACTGCCATGGGCGTTGACCATGCCATCCAGATAACGCTGCAACTGTGTGCGTTCGCTGGCGTCGATCCTTCCCATGGCCAAGCGCTCCACGGCCTGCGCCAGAAGCGCATTGGCCATCAGCATCTGCCCGTCGCCGGCGCGCTCCTCCAGCCATGTCTCGATTTGGACGGCCTTGAGTTTGGCAATGGCCTGCAAGTTGGCATAGGTGTCACGCTCCACCTCCGGGGCGTAAAGCTTGACCACTGTCAGGCCCGTCAAGGGCACCACCATGATGAGGGCAATGAACAGCAGAACCAGTGTGCCGACGCGCCCGCGCCGCGCGCCGTTGCTTGATGAACCAGCGGCGGCGACACTCCGGGCGGTGCTGTCCTGGTCGGTCATGGGCTGAGGGTGGCGTGGGAAGCAAAACAGCCGCCCGCAAGTGCGACGCTCGTGGGCTGCGATGAACCCATGCTAGCCCCGCAGTACCCGGCCCGCAAGCGCATGCCAGCCCGGCGTCTGGGGCCTTTCAGCCCGGGGTTGCGGGCAGGCCACAACCCCTTCCAGCCCACTGGGCTGGCAACATAATCTCATTACAATCCCCGGCCCACTCAGGTCCGGGACCTGAATCAGGCCTTGCCTGCCCAGGCCTGCGCCAGCGCGAAGACGGAATTGGGCGTTCCGGGTCGTGCCACCGGCGGGCGCGGTTTCTGGAACACACCCTTTTGCACCGGCTTGCGCTCAACCGCCTGGAAGCCCTTGGCCTTTTGCTCGGCCACCAGGTTCTGCAGAGTCACGGTGCGCAGATAGGCGGCAACGGTGGACTGCAGGGCGTCCCACAGATCCTGGGTCATCTCCTGGGCGCTGACCGAACTCTCGCGCTGGCGTTCCTTGGCGCGCGCTTCACCGCCGTCGTCAATGGCGCCGATGATATCGGCGACGGTGATCGCGTCGGCCGCGCGCGCCAGCGTGTAGCCGCCACCGGGTCCGCGCGTGCTCTCGACCAGGCCATGCTGACGCAGCTTGGCGAACATTTGTTCCAGATAAGACATGGAAATGCGATGGCGAACGGCCAGATCCTGTAACGGAACTGGCGCGGGTGTCTGGCGCGAGGCCAGGTCAATCATCGCGGCGATGGCAAAACGGCCACGGGTACTCATTCGCATGGACTAACTCCTTCCAGCGCAAAAGGGCTGGCGAACCGTGAATGTAGAGGCCGCAATGCTTCGCGTAAATTCGTATTTATTACAATTTAACTTCGATTAAATCGAATTGAATGCAGCACCATGAATTTCAAGCATTTGCACTACTTCTGGGTCACGGCCAAGGCCGGCGGCATCATGCGCGCAGGCGAGCAGCTCCACACCACGCCCCAGACCCTGTCCGGCCAGATCAAACTATTGGAAGAGTGGCTGGGGCGCAAGCTGTTCCGCAAGAACGGGCGCAATCTGGAACTGACCGAGGATGGTCACCTGGCCCTGGGCTACGCCGACCAGATTTTCACACTGGGTGAGGAACTGGAGGCCGCCGTGCGCCAGGCCCACGGCGGCCGGCGCCTGCTGGACTTCCGGGTAGGCGTGGCCGACTCGGTGACCAAGTCCATCGCCTACCGGCTGCTGGAGCCCGCCCTGTCCGTGGCGGAACCGGTCCGCATGGTGTGCAGCGAAGGCAAGTTCCCCGATCTGTTGGCCCAATTGGCCCTGAACCGGTTGGATCTGGTTCTGGCCGACGCACCCATGTCCAAGCGCATCAACGTGAAGGCCTTCAACCACGCACTGGGCCGCACCACCATGCCTGAACCGCTTCCCCCTGCTGATTCCCGGCGCCCAGGCCTCGGTGCGCCAGCAACTGGAGGACTGGCTGACCCGCCACCAGATTCATCCGCGCATCATTGGCGAGTTTGACGACGGCGCATTGATGAGCGCCTTCGGCCGCGAGGGTCGCGGCGTGTTCATGGCGCCCAGCGTGATGGAGCAGGATACGGTGGCGCAGTTCGGCGTGGAGGTGATTGGCCGAACCGACGAACTGGTGGACGAGTTCTTCGCCGTATCGGTGGAGCGGCGGATCACGCATCCGTGCGTAGTGGCGATCACGGATGCGGCCCGGGGGCGGTTGTTTGGGTGATCAGTCCCTACGCGCCTACTTGGTGTACCAATAGGTCCGGCGCAAGCTGGCCGGAATCGGTTTGTTGGGCATGCAATTCTCCAATGCCGAGTTGCAGGCACTGGTGCCATTACCGCCATTGCCAGATCCGCCCGGCGTGCCATCAGCACCTGCACAACCGATGCAGAATTTCTTCATGACGGTCGTGCCGTCCGGCAGATCCAGGCCCACCATGCCCGCCACCGGTGAGGGCGGCAGACCACCTCCATCGAACGGTGTCGTGGAGTAGGCCCCGGTAAACGGGTTGATGGCATAGCCCCGCGCTTCGCCAAGGTCGGAAGCGCACGATGTGGTGGAGGGAGCTATGGGGCGGTTGGTTCCCAGGTACGTGGTGCCAAACACCGTAATGGGCGCATTCACCGCCTTTTCTCCCGTGGCAAACGTGATGTAGTAGCCACTGAGCGTTCCGTCATAGAGTGTGCTGGTTGCATTGAACAACCCGGTACTCTCGACGATATCGTGGGTCGTGGGCGTCCCCACCGCCGTGCCCAGATCCTTGAGGAAATACATCCGGTTCGTAACGTTGTAGGCGGAGGCAGTGGCCGTATCGCGCAACGGATGCTCACGATCACCGGATGCCAACATCACGGCGTCATAAGAGCCCGTCGCGCCTGTGGCGCCCACCAGCACCACCGCCGGCGGGAAGAAGAACTTGCGTGGCGTACCCGATCCACAGGTACCCGCGCTGCACCCCAATGCGGCCAGCTTGGTAACGCTCCAACTGGACGGCGAAGCGGCACCGACGTCAGCGCGCCACACATTGCCTGCCGTGTCAGCAAAGTACAGTTTGTCGGTCTTGCCATCGTTGTCGCGATCGACAAACGTGATGTCGGATGGAATCGCCGCCGTCATGCCCGACACATTCAGGCAGGTGGACGAAGCGGCGCAACTCGCGTTGGCGCTCCAGATCAACGCACCGGTCTCCGCATTGACAACAAATATGCCCCGACCCATGGTGTTGGTGGTGGGCGGCTCGGCATCTTGCGCCGTGTCGTACCCCGCACCAAATATCAACACCGGAATGGGATTGTTCGAGGCATCCACATAGCTGTTCAACAGGGTCAGTCGTGGTCGAGACCAGGTCTGCCCCAGTTCCGCGAAGCCCGTCGAGTTCTGGTCAATCTTCCACACCACACGCGGGGCATTGGGCGTTGACACATCCAGGGCGTAGATAAAACGTCCACCCCGGCGCATGGTGAGGTACAGGCGCGCCTTGTCGATGATCTGCGGCTTGGTGGGATCATTCACGCCGTTGGTCTGCTGGTACTTGAGCACCTGGCTGACCCCGGTCGGGCCATCGACAAAATAGTCCTTCGTTTGCGCGCTCGCCAACGTCGTGGTCGGGAATCTCAATTCCGGTGAGTTCACGCGCTGCCGGTTGAGTTTTCCATAGTGCTCGGGGAGTACCAGCGCCCAAAGCTCACCGCCGGCGGGCACTGCCGTGCCGTCCCAGTTGGTCACGGCATCGGCCTGGCTTCCGTTGACCGCATGGAAGATGCCATCATTGGAGCCGTAGAAAACGATGGTTCCGCGCGAATCGCCATAGTTGACGACCACCGGGCGGGAATGGAGCACATCGCCGTGCACGGAGGGCCGGATCGTGACCGTCCCACCGGGGCCGAATTCATCGCCGAAGTTGTCTTCTCCGCGCACCCAGTTGATCAATCCCACGCGGTCGCTGGTCGCCGTCTTGGTGACCCGGATGGATGCACCGGTGTCTGGCGAGGGGGGATCCAGGACAACGGAATAGTTGAAGGTGTTCGCAGTCACACCCGATATCACGAAACTTCCCGTGTAATTGCCTTCGTTGGGGCCGACGGTACCGCTGATGGTGATGGTCGCACCGTTGGTGAACCCATGGGCCGTTGACGTTGCCGTGGCGGTGGAACCTGTTCGGGTGAGACTCGTAATCACCTTGGCGTTGACCTTGTCGGCCGTAATGACACCCGTTGCCGGAGACGACGGTCCGATGGCCGACGACGGCAACGTGATCGTGAAGCTGGTCTTGGAGTTTGCGACGGATGCCACGTTGAACGTACCGGTGTATTCGGTCACGGCCTGGGCATTCGGATCCTTGATGCCACTCAATGTCACGCTCGCCCCAGCGGCAAAACTCACTTTCGCCGAGGTGGAAATGGTCACCGTGGTGCTGCCAAGTGCACGGACCACACCGGACTGCGCCTGGTTATTGCTGACATACGGATTGATGGTCCATGTAGCACCACCTGAGACGGTTACCGTCCCGCCTCCAGCGTACTGGGCCGGCGTCTCCGCAACCGTGTAAGTGAACGTGGTGGTCCCGGTGCGCGTGATGGTGAAGGTGCCGTTGTAGGCGGACTGTGTCGCCCCGGCGATGACAATGGAATCACCCGTCACATAGCCATGCGCGGTACTGGTAGTCACCGTGACAGTGTTTGACGAACGCGTCAATGACGACACCACGACCGGCGCCAAGGGAAGCGACGCGGAATACGTGCCCGTCGCGGGCGTTGGCGGGTAGTCAGGCGCGGTAAACGTGAACGATTTGGTGGTGGGCACCGTCACAACGGTCACTGCACCGTTATAGGCCGCCGCATTGGCACCGGAGATGGTGACGGTATTGCCCGCCACGAACCCGTGGTCCGTGGTTGTCGTAACGGTTCCCACCGTGCCGGATCGTGTCAATGAAGCCACGGACACATAGGCCACGGAATTCAGCAGCGCGCTGGTGATGCCGTTGTTGGCAGTGGTGAACGCATTTGTGGTGTCGGTCAGGTCGTCACTGCAGGCGCCGCTCACGGTCGTGAAGCCACCAAATGGATACTGGGCCGGACAGAAGGTGTAGACCTTGCGTGGCCCCGATGGAGAGGTGCTGTAGTTGGTCGTGAGCGTCAGCTTGCGGATCTGCTGGCCAACCCCGCCTTTGTCGACCTGTTCTCCGTCGGGGGAATCGTATGTCAGGCCAGCGCCGCGTGAGTCGTTCTTGTAGAAGCCGCCGGACAAATCCGGCTCGACCGATGTGTTCTTGTACGTCCAGAAACTCTGGGCGTCCGCCGTGATGAACCCGGTCTTGCCGTCGTGACTGATGGCGGGGTTGCCCGCTGCGTCCGCCAGCACCAAGGTCGCCGTATTGGGGTCGGGCTTGGTGGGGTCCGGGTAGACCAGCGCAAACTGGTATTGCTTGAGATTGCCCACCCAACGCGGCCGCGCCAACGGGTCGGGGCGGAACATGCCCAGGTAAATCTGGTTCAGGTAGGTGCCTTGCGCATTCACGCTGACGGGCAGGGTGGCGGAGGCAAACACACTGTTGACAGCCTGCACCTCGTTGAGAATTTTCTCTATCGACGTCTTCAGCTCATCGTAGTTGCTGGTTGCGAAGTACTTGCCACCCCCCACGTTGGCCATGCTGGTCAGCAGTGCCGGGTACTGCGGGTTGCATGCTGCGCCCAGCAGACCAATGGTGTAGGTGGTGATGCCCTGGTTGCCGTCGATCGTCGAGAACGTATCGCCCTGTTTCATGAAGCGCGCCCACTCGTCGGCATACAGACCCGACGAATCCGTGTGACTGGGCATGGTGTAGGCCCCGCAACTGAAACTGCTGGATCCATAACTGCCAGCTGGAATAGGGATCGCCGCTTGCTGCGTCGCAGTTGCGCCGGCATCCACCAGCGACTGCAGGATGTTGGCACTGCCGCCGTCACTCGGCGTGGTGTTGTTGCGGAAGGCGTTGCCCACGAAGACCACGTAGTTGCCCTGGCAACCCGGTGAGGGTTGCACGCTGGCGTAATTGCGCCCGGACAGGCCCGTGGCGCCGCGATAGTAGGCCCAGGCCTCCTGCATCACCGCGCCCGTGCGCTGGGTATTGCCCTTGATCACATAGGGCGTGATCACGCCACCGGTCAGCGGACCGTTGCTGCCGGTCGTGCTCCAGCCCTTGATCCAGGCCAGCACCTTGGACTTGGTCCCGGCGTCCATCTTCGACAGCGGCACGACCAGACAGCCACCATTGGCATTGGTCCCGCAGGACACACCGGTGTAATCCACGCGTCCGTTTTCGTTGTAGATCATGAGCCCGATGTTCACCGAGCCCTCCGTCAGTCCGTAGATGACGTTGTAGAGCGCGCATTGCTGGATGCCACCCGCCGTATTGCCCAGGGACGGCGCCATGTTGGTATCAACATAGGTACAGGTGTTGGTCACCGTTGCGTCGAAGCTGGCCGCGTTGTCGTACACAAAGAGCACATTGGGCGTGCCCGTGGTCGCGGCGTTGGCGACGTAGATATCCGTATCTTCCGCCCGCACCAGGCTGGTACCCGCCAGCAATGCAACGGCAAAGGTCAAGAGCAGGGTGGATAGTGACTTTTTCATTTCTTTCTCCAATACTTGAAGAATGCGTGCAGCGGTGCGTCAGGGGCACGCCGTTTCGGCGGTCACCCGAATCGAGAACCCCTGGTAGCTGGTGACATTGGCACCGGTGATGGGGTCGTTGACTACCGTCTGCACCCCCCACTGCTGGTCATTGCAGGCGGACGGACTGGTTGTCAATTTGCCACTGGCATCCAGCATCCTGTCCTGATCCTGCGATTCAAAACAGGGAATATCGGTGGCTTTGGCCGGGTTGAGGTCCGCATTGCTGACCGGCTTGGTCAACACGCATTGCGGCGACGCCCAGGTGACCTTGTACGTCGCGCCACCAGCACCGATGGGCGTCCCACCCGAATCGCTTGGGGGAATCTTGTTGATGGCGGAGGCGGTCTTGACCTGCTCCATGACACGTTCGATGCCAATCTGCGTGGCAGCCGATGCCTCCGACTGCGATTGCACATTGCCGGCAATCTTCAGGTTCACATTGCCAAAGCGGACGGCAGCGACCACCATGAGGGTCAACACCACCAGCATGATGAGCGTGACCACCAGGGTGATGCCGGCCTGCCCTGTGCGTGCAAGGACTTTCATAGCGGTCTCCTTCCACTGGGGTTCACGGCACGCACCGCCTGGACAAAGGCGTGGCGCAGGTAGCCATCCCCCGCGGCCGTGGTGTCACCGAAGGTTCCCAGGTTGTAGGTCTTGGCGTCGTTGTAGCCGGGGGTTCGTTCGGGGCTGCGAGCCAAGAGATTGATCTTGACGCTCATGACATTGCCCCAATCCGCCACACCCATGACGTTGGACGGGGACGCCACCAGTGCCACGGCATTGACGTAGTCCCCGTTGCCGTAGTCACCGTCCGGAGTGCCATCATTGTCCGTGTCACTGCCGTAGTCGATCTGCATGCTCTCGATACCCTCGGCGATGGAAACCGTTGCCATGCAGGGCACTCCGGCCACGCCGGTGGGGGGCACGCAATTCCCCCCCGAACTGGAGGCGGCTACCGTCAGCTCCACCCGCTTGAGGGTGGGAATCGGATTGCCACCATCGGCCCCTGTGCAACTGCCACTCACGGGCTCGCTGCACTCGCTGATGTAGTAGATGTGGATCAGGACCGGGCGCAGACTGGCCGCACTGCCGTCCTTCTTGAGGAGCGTGAACGAGGCATCGTTGCCCGTGGCCAGCCGGTACTCAAACGTCAGGCCGGACGACGTCAGGCCGGTCTGGAGATACAACTGGCCGGCGATGGCCGAAGCCTTGGGGATTTCGGTCGGGTCGGCATGGCGAACCACCAGCACATCCGTGCCGGCCTTGTGATTGGCAAGGCAGGTCGGGAGCGCGATGGGTGTGGCCAGGGTGGAGGGATCGTTGTAGCCCTGCAGATGCAAGGTCATGCCCTCCTGGATGTTCTGGGCACCCGCAATCGTGAGCGAGCAGGGGTCCGGCAACGCGGTGGGAGCGGCGGGAATCTTCGAGAGTTCACCCCAGTAGCCGGCCATCTGCACATCGGCGGCCATGGTCTGCAGGGCGTAGCGCCCGTTTTCGATCATGCGTCCGGACTTCTCAACTTCCGCGCGGGTGCCGCTCTGGGGCGC
>Ga0208393_100298_pt1 | contig 11875 bp, 10 predicted proteins | sample LakWasMet46_HOW7_2_FD_183884 | JGI IMG/M metagenome (GOLD analysis project Ga0208393, IMG submission 183884) | Freshwater sediment methanotrophic microbial communities from Lake Washington under simulated oxygen tension - Sediment Metagenome... | ecosystem: Environmental > Aquatic > Freshwater >...
CAGCGTGAGCGTCAATGGCAACCTCTGCGAACTCACCTCCTACCAATTCGACCTGCTGGTCGCCCTGGCCGAACGCGCTGGGCGCGTGTTGACGCGCGACCAGATCATGGAGGCCGTGCGCGGGCGCGAGCTGGACGCCTTTGACCGCTCCATCGACGTGCACATGGGCCGCATCCGCGCGGCGATCGAGTCCGATCCCAAGTCGCCCAAGCGTATCCTGACCGTGCGCGGCGTGGGCTACGTCTTTGCGCGACAGCAGGACTAACCCGTCCGCACCCGCATAGCCACCGCTCCGGTCGATGAACAAACTCTATATCCGCATCTGGCTGGCTGTGGTTCTGGCGGTGGCCGTGCTCACCCTGCTGGTGGGCTGGGCCTGGCGCATGGCCGCCGACGCACCCCTGCGCGAAGTCGTCGCCCGCAACCAGGCCGGTGAGGTCATCGGTCACGGCCGTGCACGCCTGGGGCGCGGTCCCGCCATGCCCGACTGGGCCAACCCCACACATGGCCGCCATGGCCCCCTGCCGCCGCCCCTTCCCGGTGCCAGCGCCGGCGCCCCCCCTTCTGCCGCTGGCGGTGATCGCCCCCCAGAGGGTGCACCGGACGAGCCGCCCCCCGAGGGCCGTGGCAAGTACGGCGCCGGCCCCGAGTTCGACGTGCGCATGCACGATGGCCAGGTCATCCACATCCACCTGCCGCGCCCGCCGAAATCGAACTGGAGCGCGCCGTTTGGCTTCTTCTGGACCTTGGGCCTGGTGGGCGTGGCCGTGGCCCTGGCCACCTACCCCATCATCCGCCGTCTGACGCGCCGCCTGGAGGCGCTGCAGCACAGCGTGCAGCAGTGGGGTGACGGCAACCTGAGCGTGCGCGTTCCGGTCACGGGCAACGATGAGGTCGGCTTCCTGGCTTCGCGCTTCAACCACGCCGCGCAGCAGATCGAAACCCTGATCAAGGCCCGCGATGCCCTGCTGGCCTCGCAGAAGTCGTTGCTGGCCAATGCCTCGCATGAGTTGCGCTCGCCCCTGACGCGCATCCGCATGGGCCTGGAGTTCATGGCGCCACCTGCCGACGCCGCCGCCAACCAGGCCAAGGACGAGATCGCCCGCAACATCGCCGAACTGGACCAGCTGATCGACGAAATCCTGCTGGCCAGCCGTCTGGATGCCCAGCAGGCAGACCTGGGCACGGTGGAGCCGGTGGACCTGCTGGGCCTGGCGGCCGAGGAATGCGCCCGCACCGATGCCACGCTGGACGTCCAGCTGCCCGGCGGCGAGCTGACTGTCCCCGGAGTGAGTAAGCTGCTGCGCCGTGCTGTGCGCAATCTGCTGGAAAATGCCCGCCGCCACGCCGATGGCCATGCCACCCTGACGCTGAGCCAAGATGGAACCATGGCCCGCATCCAGGTCTGTGACCAGGGTCCGGGCGTGCCCGAGGCTTACCAGGACCGCATCTTCGAACCGTTCTACCGCCTGCCCGGCGCCTCGGAGCGCGATGGCGGTGTGGGCCTGGGCTTGTCGCTGGTCAAGTCGATCGCACTGCGCCATGGCGGCTCGGTCCACTGCCACAACCAGGTGGGCGGGGGGGCCTGTTTCGAGATCCGTCTGCCCCTGAGCATTCCCACTCCGCCATAAACTGGCCGTTTGGTCAACTCTGTGTGGGATTTTTAACAATTTCTTGCAATTTTTTCCCCAATCTCACACAAACAGGGGATACCGCGATCGCCGGGGACCCTCTACAGTTCCATGCAACTGCTGTCACAGTTACCAAGCATCAAGAGATCGAGGCACAACCATTCAGAAATGGTCGGCCTACACCGGTTCCAACGACGTCTCCCTCGGGAGACTTTACAAGCCACCCTCGGGTGGCTTTTTTTTGTCCGATCACAGGTATCGGAGTACGTCGTCGGGTTGGATGTCCACCAGGCAACGCTTGTGGCCCAGTGGGCAGGTGCGCTCGAAGCAGGGTGCACAGTCCAGCGGTGGCTGGTAGGACTCGTCATTCTTGAGCCAAACCACCTGGGCCTGTGGGTTGAGGGGCGGTGTGTGCAGCGGGCTGGACGAGCCAAAGAGGGCGACTTGGGGGATGCCAAAGGCCGCCGCCACATGCATCAGGCCGGAATCGTTGCTCACCATCGACTTGGCTGCAGCAATGACCGCCAGCGCCTGGTCCAGCGTGGTACGCCCGGCCCAGTTCTGGCATTGACCCGGTTTGACCACATTGACCGCGTGAGCGATTTCAGCGCACAGGGCCGATTCCTTGGCCGAGCCCAGCAGCACCACCGGCAGCGTCAACAACTCGGCCAGCACGGCGAAGTTGCTGGCCGGCCAGCGCTTGGCGGGGCCAAATTCGGCGCCCGGGGCGAAGACGTAGTAGCCCTGACGTTGCAGTTGCAGGGCGGCCAGAGTCGCATCCACCACCGCGGGGTCCAGTTGCAGGCGAGGACGATCCTGTTCCACACCGGCCTCGCCACTGAGCGCCGAGTAGAACGCCACCATCGGCGGACGGTAGCCAGGGGCAGGATTGGGTAGACGCTGGTTCAGCACCAGGTAGCGCGACTCACCCTGGTAGCCCGTGCGCCGGGGAATGCCGGCCCACCAGGGCAGCAGCGCACTCTTGAGCGAATTCGGGCAGACATAGGCTACGTCGAACAGCCCGCGCAACTGGCGCGCCAACGCCCGCCGTTCCTTCCATTGCAGCCCGCCGTGCGCAAACGGAAATTCAATGACCTGCGCCACCTGTGGCATGGCGCGGTACACCGGTGCCACCCAGGGCAGGGCACCCACGGTGAGCACCTCGCCGCGGGCATGCAGGCGCCCCAGCAGCGGCTCGGTCATCACGGCGTCCCCGATCCATTGGGGCGCAATCACCAGGGCGCGTGTCATGGGGTGGGCGCCGCGCGAGTGGCGTGGCAGCGCCTAGTGGCCGCCAGCGAAGTGCTCGCCGGCCTTGAGGCGGTACTCGGTGCCGCAATAGGGGCACTTGGCCTGGCCGGAATGGGCCACATCCAGGTACACCTTGGGGTGCGTGTTCCAGGTCTGCATCTGGGCCAGGGGGCTGGGGCAGAACACGCCGCCCTCGCGGTTGAGGTCCTTGGCCAGGAGTTCGATGGTCTTGTTGCTCATGCGGAAACTTTCGTCAGCCAGTGGGCGTACTTGGGATTGCGGCCGTTGACGATGTCAAAGAACGCACTCTGGATCTTCTCGGTGATCGGGCCGCGCGAGCCGCTGCCCAGTTCGATGCGGTCGAGTTCACGGATGGGCGTCACTTCGGCGGCGGTGCCGGAGAAGAAGGCCTCGTCGGCGATGTAGACCTCGTCGCGCGTAATGCGCTTTTGCACCACGTCCAGCCCCAGGTCCTTGCAGATGTGCAGCACCGTGTCGCGCGTGATGCCGTTCAGGGCACCAGCCGACAGGTCGGGGGTATAGACCACGCCGTTCTTGACCACGAACAGGTTCTCGCCGGCGCCCTCGGACACAAAGCCGTTGGCATCGAGCAGCATGGCCTCGTCGTAGCCGTCGTCCGTGGCTTCCATGTTGGCCAGGATGGAGTTGGTGTAGTTGCTGACCGCCTTGGCCTGCGTCATCGTGATGTTGACGTGGTGGCGGGTGTAGCTGGAGATCTTGACGCGGATGCCGCGCTTCATGCCCTCCTCACCCAGGTAGGCGCCCCAGGCCCAGGCCGCGACCATCAGGTGGATGGTGTTGCCCTTGGGCGAGACACCCAGCTTCTTGTCGCCAATCCAGGTCAGGGGGCGCAGGTAGCAGCTCTCCAGCTTGTTCTCGCGCACCACGGCCTTCTGGGCTTCGTTGACCTGTTCCTTCGTGAACGGGATCTTCATGCGCAGGATCTTGGCGCTGTTGAACAGGCGGTTGGTGTGGTCGTCCAGGCGGAAGATCGCCGTGCCGTCCACCGTGTTGTAGGCACGCACACCCTCGAATGCGCCGCAGCCGTAGTGCAGGGTATGGCTCAGAACGTGGATCTTGGCGTCGCGCCAGTCGACCATCTGGCCGTCCATCCAGATTTTTCCATCGCGGTCGGACATTGAGGGAGGTAGGGGGCTCATGGCTGGTTTCCTTGGAATCGTGGTCTTTGAAATGGCGATTTTACGACCGGCTGCAATCCTATCGGTGCGCCCGTTTTCCGCTCAAACCCTATCCGCGCCGCAAGGTCCAGCGGACCAACTTGCCATTGGCAAAGACACAGTGCACGTGGTCTCCACCGGGGTCGGACCATTGGTAGGCCTCCTCCACCGCGGCCGCCGCATCCAGTCGCTGTCCCAGGGATTGGGTGAGCGCCAGCACCTGCAGCAGTGGCATGCCTGCGCGCAGACGTGATTGCAGCATGACCGCACTGGCCACGGTCCCCATCGGCTGCGATGCCGTACGCCGCAACACCACCAGCATGTGGCTCATGTGCAGCAACGCCCAGAAGCAGATGGCCCCCAGGCCCAACGCCAGACCGGCCCAGCCATAGGCGCGCCAGGCGAGCACGCCCACCACGGCCACGCCCAAGCCCGCTGCGGTGCGCGCCTTAAAAGGTTTCCCAGTCATCGTCTGCGGCTTTTGCGGCCACCGGCTTGGGGGCTGCGGCGGCTGGCGCCGCCAACTTGGCTTGCGACGGGGTAGACGCGGCCCGGGACGGCAGCGCCGGCTTGCGCGCTGGTGCCGCGATCGGCTTGCGCGCAGCGGGCGGTGGCGCACGATGGGTGGGGGTAGCAGACAAGGCCACGGCTTGGCCGTCGAGCTTGAAGGTGGCCACCACGCCGGCCAGGCGGTGCGCCTGGTCCTTCATGCTGCTGGCCGCGGCGGCCGACTGCTCCACCAGGGCGGCGTTCTGCTGGGTCATCTGGTCCAACTGGGCGACGGCCGCGTTGACGTGGGCGATGCCTTCGGACTGTTCAGAAGCCGCTGCCGTGATTTCGCCCATGATGTCGGTCACGCGCTGCACCGAGGTCACGATTTCGGTCATGGTCTGGCCGGCCTGCGCCACCAAGGTGGCACCGCCCTCGACCTTCTCGACGCTGGTGTTGATCAACAACTTGATTTCCTTGGCGGCCTCGGCACTGCGCTGGGCCAGGCTGCGCACCTCGGACGCCACCACGGCAAAGCCGCGGCCCTGCTCGCCGGCACGGGCGGCCTCCACCGCGGCGTTCAGGGCCAGGATGTTGGTCTGGAAGGCGATGCCATCGATCACACTGATGATGTCGGAGATCTTGCGCGACGCGGCATTGATCTCGTCCATGGTGGATACCACCTGCCCCACCACTTCGCCGCCACGCCGGGCCACATGGGCCGCGGAACCGGCCAACTGGTTGGCCTGGCGAGCCGAATCAGCGGACTGCTTCACGGTGGAGGTCAGCTCCTGCATGCTGGAGGCCGTCTCCTCCAGGCTGGCGGCGGTCTGCTCGGTGCGGGTCGAGAGATCATTGTTGCCAGCAGCAATTTCCTCGCTCACATGGGCCATGCTGACCGTGCCATTGCGCACGTCGCCCACCAGATGCACCAGGCGGTCCTGCATGTGGGCGATAGCCTTCATCATCTCGCCAAATTCGTCGCCCCGGCTGACATCCACCTTGGCGGTCAAGTCTCCGCTGGCAATGGTCTCTGCCACCGAAATGGCATCCCGCAGCGGCTGACGGATCTGCTGGATCAGGAGGCGGGTTCCCAAGGCCAGGACCAGCACCAGACCGGCCACCATCAGGCGCGCGAACATCGCCGCGCTTTCGCGCTGGGCCACATAGTCTCGCTTGGCTTCCTCAAACTCCGTGGCCTGCAGGGCCACGATCTCACGCAAGGTCGCCAGGTACTTGTTGACGCCCGGCATCAAGGTGGTGTTGAGTTCCTTCACCGCGCCGTCCTGATCCCCCGCGGCCTTGAGCTGCGTGGCCTTGGCGATGGAGGCGCGAATCACCGTACCGTCCTCGACGGTCTTCGCGATCAGCGCCTTCGTCGCCGGTGAGTTGTCGAGCGCCTCGATGCCCTTGCGGACATCCGCGATTTCCTGCAAACCTGCGGTCACCTGGTCCTTGAACAAGACCCCCACGGCGGGGTCCGAACTGGTCAACGTGGCGAGTGTGCGCGTGAAGTTGGTTTCGGTCAGGCCCACCCAGCGCGAAAACTCCCGCGCCTTGACCAATCGTTCCGCGGCATCCGCATCCAATCGGGCGCCCAACGACGCACTTCGCCCAGACGAAACCAGCAAGGTGAACAGCAAAAGCGCCACCACAACACCCAGTGCGGCCCAGAGCTTGGCGCCGAGTGACAGATTGCTCAGTTTCATGGGACGTCTCCTTGTTCGGCGCATCTTAGTCCCGCGTGCCGAGCTGCGGCGACAGCAACGCCCCCGGACAAACCCGAACCGGTATCAGCCCAGGCTGCGCACCACGTCCATCGCCTGCTCCACCCGCTCCACGGCATGGATGGTCAGCCCTTCAAAATCCTTGCCACCCAGGTTCTTGGGCACGTTGGCCTTGGGCACCACGGCCACCCGGAAGCCCAGTTTGGCTGCTTCCTTGAGGCGCTCCTGGCCGCGCGGTGCCGGACGCACTTCGCCGGCCAGACCGACCTCACCAAAGGCAAAGAATCCTTTGGGCAAGGCCTTGCCGCGCAGGGACGAGGTGATGGCCAGCAGCACCGCCAGGTCGGCCGCCGGCTCGCTGATGCGCACACCGCCGACCGCATTCACAAACACATCCTGGTCCATGCAGGCCACGCCGGCATGGCGGTGCAGCACCGCCAGCAACATGGCCAGGCGGTCCCGGTCCAGGCCCACGGAGAGCCGGCGCGGACTGGGGCCACCGCTGTCCACCAGCGCCTGGATCTCCACCAGCAGGGGGCGACTGCCCTCCAGCGTGACCATGACGCAGCTGCCTGGCACCGGCTCCGCATGCTGGCTGAGGAAGATGGCGCTGGGGTTGGAGACACCCTTGAGCCCCTTTTCCGTCATGGCGAAGACACCGATCTCGTTGACCGCACCAAAGCGGTTCTTGATGGCACGTACCAGACGGAAGCTGCTGTGGGTGTCGCCCTCGAAATACAGCACCGTATCCACCATGTGCTCCAGCACGCGCGGGCCGGCCAGGGCGCCTTCCTTGGTGACGTGACCCACCAGCACGATGGCCGTGCCGCTGGCCTTGGCGCAGCGGGTCAGGTGGGCGGCGCACTCGCGTACCTGGGCCACCGAGCCGGGCGCCGAACTGAGCTGGTCGGAATACAGGGTCTGGATGGAGTCGATCACCGCCACGTCGGGCTGCTGGGCGTCGATGGTGGCCAGGATCTTGTCCAGCGCAATCTCGGCCAGCACCTTGACCTGTGAACCGTTCAAGCCCAGCCGCCGGGCCCGCAGCGCAACCTGGGCCCCGCTTTCCTCACCCGTCACATACAACGTGGACTGCCCGCTGCGCTCCAGCGCGTCCAGCGCCTGCAGCAGCAGGGTGGACTTGCCGATGCCGGGGTCACCGCCAATCAGCACCACCGCGCCCTCCACCATGCCTCCGCCCAGCACGCGGTCCAGTTCGTCCTGCCCGGTGGGGGTGCGCTGCACGTCCGTGGCCTCGATGTCGGCCAACGGTGTGACCTCGGCCGTCTTGGCCAGAGCCTGGAACTGCGTGGCATAGCGGTTCTTGGCCGGGCTGCTGGCCTCGACCACCGTTTCGATCAGGGTGTTCCAGGCGGAGCAGCTGGGGCACTTGCCCAGCCACTTGGGGCTGGTGCCGCCGCATTCGGTACAGGTGTAGAGGGTCTTGTCCTTGGCCATGCCACCATGATACTGTATGAAATCACAGATACTAGATTTTTCCCCGGGCCTTGCGCACCTTGTCCAGGCCCAGGATGACGCGCACCTGCTCGGCCGGAACCGCAGCGGCGATGGTGGTGGCCGGCGTGTTGGTTTCCTTGCAGACCCACTTGCCCAGGGCGATGCCGTCCTTGTCCAGGATGCTGATGACCCACGGCATGTTGGCGCGCGGTCCGCGCTGGACCGAGACAGCGGTCTCGCCATTCGCCAGACGCACGTAGGTGCCGGGCGGGTAGAAGCTGGCGGATTGCGCCATGGCCGAACCGATGCCCAGGTCCACACCCTCGGCGCCCATCACCATAGACTTGACGGCCCGCACCGGCGACAACGCGGCGCGGGTCTTGCGCGAGGCCATCTTGGCCACAAAGGCGTCGGCCATGGCCAGGATGCGCCGGGGCATGGCGTTCTCGGGCAGTGCGTCGGCCGCCTCGGGCTGGTGGTGCCAGCGCACGATGTCCAGCACCAACGGCTCCGACAGACCCAAGCGTTCCAGAACCTCCACGCCGCGCGCGGCATGCTCCTGGATCAGGGTTCGTTGCCAATCGGTGGGGGCGCCTTGCTGGCGCGACAGGCTGTCCTGGTCGCGCGCCATGCCGATGTTCATCACCAGGGCCGCAGTCAGCAGATGGGCACGCTGCCAGGCTGGCACATCGAGCTTGCGGGCGGTGAGTTCGCCAATCACCGCGCACAGCAAGGCGTGGGTGGCGCAATAGCCCTGCGCGGTGTCCGCCAGGGCCTGAAACAGGCAGAACAGGCTGTCGTCGGTGTCGGCGTCCAGCAACACCAGGGCCTTTTTCTCGATGCCGGCCAGACGCTCCAGGGGGTTGATGGCCAGCCCGCCCTGGTACAGGATGCCGCGCAGCACCTCCTGCAGATCCAGCCAGCCGCCTTGCAACTGCTGGCCTTCCACATAGTCGCTGGCGCGGATTTCGCTGGGCATGGGCGCACGGGCGATTTCCTGCACATCCACACCCTGACGCAGCAGGGTATGCACCATGCGTTCGTAGGCACGCTGCCAGGCCAGGGCATCCGCCGGGGTGGAGGAGGCGTTGTGCGCGTGCAGCTTGTCGCGATGCTCTTCCGACACGACCGGCTGCCCCTTGCGCAGCAGCAGCTGACCGGAGGCGCTCCACACGTCGACCGGCAGGGGTTTTCCCACCGGCAGCAGGGCCACGGGGATGGGCACGTATTTCACGCGGCAACCTCGACCGGAACCCGCTGGGCCAGTGCACACATCAACTCGTACCCCACGGTCTGGGCACAGGCGGCCACTTCGTCGATGGGCAACACCACGCCGTTGGCGGCGCGGCCCCACAGGGTGACGGTGCTGCCCAAGCCGGCCTGGGGCACGGGCGTCAGGTCGACGGTGATCATGTCCATGCTGACCCGCCCCACGGTACGGGTGCGCACACCGTCCACCAACACCGGCGTGCCGGTGGGGCAGATGCGCGGGTAACCGTCGGCGTAGCCGCAGGCCACGACACCGATGCGCATCGGCTGCTCGGCCACAAAGTTCGAGCCATATCCAACGCTAGCCCCCGTGTCCAATGACTGTGTTGCTATGATTTCTGAAGCGAGCGTCATGCTGGGCTGCAGCGCCCAGTCGGCGGCGCTGTGCTCGGGGTAGTCGGGCGCGCTGCCGTACAGGACGATGCCGGGGCGCACCCAGTCCGACACGACGCGGCGCAAGGGGTCCTGTGCGGCCTGCGCCGCCGTGACGGTGTGGCGCAGGGTGGCGGCACTGTTGGAGAGGCTGCGCTCACCGGGCAGGTCCTGCGTGACACGTGCAAAGGTCGCCATCTGGTCGGCCACGCCGCGCGGGCCGTCGGCATCGCTAAAGTGGCACATCAGGGAAATCTCGTCCACCTGCGGCAGGGCATTCAGGCGAGCCCAAGCGCTGCGGTAGCGCTCGGGGGTGAAGCCCAGGCGGTTCATGCCCACGTTCATCTTCAGGAACACGCGCTGCGGCACATTGGTCTTGTGGGCGGCCAGCATGTCGATCTGCTCGTCGCAGTGCACGGCATGCCACAGGTCCAGGCGCGAGCACAGCTCCAGATCGCGCTGCTCGAACACGCCTTCGAGCAGCAGGATGGGGCCGCGCCAGCCCAGGTCGCGCACGCGCTGGGCCTCGGCCAGGTCCAGCAACGCAAAGCCGTCGGCACCGCGCAGGCCGTCGAACACCCGCTCAATGCCATGACCGTAGGCATTGGCCTTGACCACGGCCCAGGCGCGAGCATCGGGCGTGACGCGGCGCACGCGCTCGAGGTTGTGGCGCAGGGCTGCCGGATGGATGGTGGCGAGAATGGGACGGGGCATGGCAAATCGGTTGGGCTGGGGTCTTTGCGATTTTGACATTCCCCGGCGTGCTATAACCGCAAGACGTTTGGAGACCCCTACAAAATGACGTGCTGGCCTCACCAGCACCCGCACCCCCACGCATGAAACGCGGCTTTTACACCATCATGTCGGCGCAGTTCTTCAGCTCGCTGGCAGACAACGCCTTGTTCGTCGGGGCCGTGCAGTTGTTACGCACCAGCGGTGCTGCCGAGTGGCAACAGGCCGCATTGGTTCCCATGTTCGCCCTGTTTTACGTGGTACTGGCCCCGTTTGTCGGCGCCGTGGCCGACGCCCTGCCCAAAGGGCGGGTCATGTTGTACAGCAACGGGATCAAGATCATCGGCTGCCTGATGATGCTGTTCGGCACCCACCCCCTGATGTCCTATGCCATCGTCGGCCTGGGTGCGGCAGCCTACTCACCGGCCAAGTACGGCATCCTGACCGAACTGCTGCCGCCCTCGCAACTGGTCAAGGCGAATGGCTGGATCGAGGGGCTGACCATTTCCTCCATCATCCTGGGCGTGCTGCTGGGTGGCCAACTGGTCGGACGCACGGTGTCGAGTTTCCTGCTGTCATTCGACTTCCCCATCATTGACACCGGTGTCGACACGCCGCCCGAGGCGGCCATTGCCGTGCTCATCGTCGTCTACATGCTGGCGGCCTGGTTCAACACCCGCATCCCGCTGACCGGCGTGCCCATGCGCCCACTGCCACGCCACCTGGTGTCTCTGCTGCCCGACTTCTGGCACTGCAACATGCGGTTGTGGCGTGACCGTCTGGGCCAGATCTCACTGGGTACCACCACGCTGTTCTGGGGCGTGAGCGGCAACCTGCGCTACATCGTGCTGGCCTGGGCCTCGGCCGCGCTGGGCTACAGCGTGACGCAGGCGTCGGCCCTGGTTGGCGTGGTGGCCATCGGCACCGCCGTGGGTGCAGTGGCGGCGTCGGTGCGCATGCGCCTGGACCAGGCCACCCAGGTGCTGCCGCTGGGCATTGCCATGGGCGTGCTGGTGATCTTGCTCAACTTCATCACCAATGTCTGGGTCGCCGCGCCCTTCCTGGTCCTCCTGGGCGGGTTGGGCGGATTCCTGGTGGTGCCCATGAATGCGCTGCTGCAGCACCGCGGCCACAACCTGATGGGCGCCGGCCGCTCGATTGCCGTCCAGAACTTCAACGAGCAGGCCTGCATCCTGGGCCTGGGTGCGCTCTACAGCCTGTCCACCGGCATGGGGCTGTCGGCCTTTGGTGCCATCACCATGTTCGGCCTGGTCGTCGCCGGCTTCATGTGGCTGATCAAGCGCTGGCACGAAGACAACTGCCGCACGCACGCCGCCGACGTGGCGCACCTGCTGGAAATCGCCCGCCACGACAACATGCACGGCTGACCGCCAGGGCGCCCCTTCAGGTGCGCAGGGCGGAAAACTCCGCCAGGGCCTCCACGGCCGCGGGCTCGGCACATTCCACACGGTTGCGACCGTTTTTCTTGGCCGCGTACAGGGCGGCATCGGCGGCGGCGTAGAGCACATCGATGGAGGCACGCTGGTGCGCCGGCAACCCCGTGACACCGATGCTGGCCGTCACGGCAACCGGTTGGCCCAGCAGGTCCAGCGGCCGCTCGCTCAGGGCGTGACGCAGTTTCTCGGCCGCAGCCATGGCACCGGTGTGGCCGGTATTGGGCATGAGCACGATGAACTCCTCGCCCCCCATGCGAGCCACCAGATCGGTGCCGCGCACGCCCTGCTGC
>Ga0208393_100300_pt1 | contig 11749 bp, 10 predicted proteins | sample LakWasMet46_HOW7_2_FD_183884 | JGI IMG/M metagenome (GOLD analysis project Ga0208393, IMG submission 183884) | Freshwater sediment methanotrophic microbial communities from Lake Washington under simulated oxygen tension - Sediment Metagenome... | ecosystem: Environmental > Aquatic > Freshwater >...
TAAACGTCGTCATGGCTATCTTAATCAGATGAGCCCGATGGCGTTTGAAGCGTTACAAGCTGGAAGTAGTTGAGTGTCTAATGTAACGGGTGATTACCAGGCTGATTAGATCGTGGATCACCTATATCATCAGCACGACGCATCACAACCACTGTAGATTCCCTGAAATTAAGGTCACTTATCTTAATATTGAGCAACTCCCCACGCCTTAATCCACAGCTCAACAACCATAAGATAATTAATTCATTTCGATATCTGGAATGCTCATCAGACCAAGGATTTTCTTGAGATTGTGGATTGGTAACCTTTAGAATCCTATTTACAACCTCAGGCTCCAACCCCTCACGCTGATTAACTCCTGAGTAATTATGTGCACTTGATGGCAATCGAGCGTCAATCGCATTAGATGTATGCTGACTTGCTTTCTCTAAGGATATTCGAAGCGATGTATCAATCCCATGTTTTGATATGCGAGCCAAAGAAAGCCATTTTAAGTAATCACGGATGTTTCTTAATCTGGTGGCCGCAGAACTAGCGCCAATTCTAATTTCTTCATTTTTAGATGAGACCTTTCGCAACTTCTCCAACGACAAAACTGAGGAAATTGTTTGCTTTGGTATGGACTTTACCTCATCTAACATGGAATTAATTTTTTCTGCTGGTAATTTACATATTCCGACCAGATCTTCGATCTCACCTAAGGAAAGTAAGTGTCCAGTATTTAAACGCTCTTCTAGATTAATGTTTCTTAAATCAAGAAATAGCAAAAACACCATAACCGATCTCAGATAACTGTCGATTGTATTAGATGCTCTGTTTCTTGATCGAATCTCAGACAAAGAAAATACGGTAGGCTCAAAGATTGGCAGACCGTCACGACCTAACAAAATAGGAAGACGCTCTCCAGATGATGTAACAATAGTTTTTACCTGATATTTTTGAATCACTATTTACACTTTCCAAAGGTATACTTTATCACAGTATATTAACGAGACAAAAATAGTACGTAAACAAAGAAAAACCCCATTAACTTATTAGGTTAACGGGGTTTGTTTACATTCACACACTAGGTAGGTCCTAAAATGGAATATCATCCTCAAAATCATCAAAACCCGATCCACTGGTGGCAGGTTTTGCTGCTGGCGCTTGTCTTGCCTGACCTTGGCTAGGAGCTTGGTTGTAATCATTGTCAGCACTTTGGTCCATGCCACCATCATAACTAGCGTTTGAACCACCACCATCACGACCACCCAGCATTTGCATTTGGTCTGCAATAATTTCAGTGGTGTAGCGGTCTTGGCCCTCTTTAGTTTGCCATTTACGTGTTTGCAAACGACCCTCTACATATACCGGACGACCTTTTTTCAAGTATTCGCCCGCAATTTCCGCCAGTTTGCGATACATCACAATATTGTGCCACTCAGTACGCTCTTGCTTGGCACCTGATTTATCTTTCCAGCTATCGGTTGTTGCAATACTGAAGTTACATACGGCCTCACCATTTGGCATATAGCGCACTTCTGGGTCGCGGCCAAGATTACCAACCAATATCACTTTATTTACTGATGCCATGTTTATCCTCTCAACAATTGATACACTTGGGCGTCATCCCAATCATACGATTTATCTATCTTCAATATCACAGTGCGCTCCTGCGGCAACACTGCGGCTTCTATTACGCCAGCCAGCTTAGTGAGGCTACTTCGCACACTCGCCGCCACCTCTGCCGTCATTTGGTCAGCAGACGCTTCCATGGTGTACATTTTGGTTCTGACCGCTAACGGCGCCTGCATTGAAAGCGCTAATAATAGCCATAAAAGCATCATCATGCCACAAAATATAAACACGCTTGCAAAGCCGTAAACATGTGAAAGATAGCCACCTAATGCCCCCCCAACAAAAATCCCTAAAGACTGCGCGGTATTGTAAACACCCATGGCAGTACCCTTAGCTGCAGCCGGGGCGATTTTGCTGATTAACGATGGCAACGAAGCCTCTAGCACGTTGAAAGCAACAAAATAAACGGTGAGTGAGGCCACGATTCCCCAGAAGTAATGTATCGATATAGAAAACATCAATTGCGCCACTAACATCATGGCAATCGCAATGACAAACACACGCTTCATCTGGGATTGCTTTTCCGCATAGATAATCGCTGGCACCATGAGTACAAAAGATGCCAATACGATAGGCAAATAGACCTGCCAATGCTGGTTCTCATGCATACCACTGGCACTCACAATAGCAAAGGGGACAACAACAAACATCGCCATTTGGGCGGCATGCAAGGCAAAAATGCCATAATTCAAACGTAATAGCTGCTTATTGTTAAGTACATCCTTTAACTTAGCAGGCGTAGCGCTAGCATCAGAATGGTAATGGCTGTGCACTGGGTCTGGCACCACAAAGCGCACCACGGCAATGGCAGCCAAGGTCAACACGCCTGTCAGGGCAAAAATACCCGGCACGCCTATCCATTGATTCAAAATTGGGCCGCCAACCAATGACACTGAAAACGCAACGCCTATCGTCACGCCTATGGTGGCCATGGCTTTGGTGCGGTGTTCATCGCGCGTCAAATCAGCAACCAACGCCGTCACTACGGCAGAAACAGCTCCCGCGCCTTGTAAAGCACGGCCAATAATAATGCCTTCAATACTGCCGGCCAGGGCCGCTACTAAACTGCCGATGGCAAAAATAGCTAAGCCCAGATAAATCATCGGCTTACGGCCATATTTATCGGATGCCATGCCAAATGGCAATTGCAGCAAGGCTTGGGTTAACCCATAAGCGCCTAGCGCTAAGCCCACCATAAAACTGCTAGGCTTGCCAGGCAAAGTGGATGCGTAAATTGCAAAAATCGGTAAAATCAAAAACATACCAAACATGCGCAAGCCGTAGATAGAGGCTAAACTCAAAGTCGCACGGGTTTCTGCCGGGGTCATTTTTTCTGATGAGAGATGTTGCGTTGATGACATGAAAAATAATTAAGCTAATTGCGTAAAAGTAGGTATATTAGCAGGTTGCCTTAATGTTAACCTGAATGTTTCATAAAATTGCATACGGTCAATTGCCCATTTTATAGCATGCAGCGTTTGCTGGCGTGGCTCATGGGTCAAAACACCACCTCTTTCACAAACTTTACCTACATCATAAAATACTGCGTGAACACGCGGCTATTTTATCAGACGCACAGGTGAGTAAAAGTACAATGGATTTAGCTATATGGATTTAATTCGCATTCGCGGTGCGCGCACGCATAATTTAAAGAATATTTCGCTGGATATTCCACGTAATCAGCTGGTTGTGATTACTGGCTTATCTGGTTCCGGTAAATCTTCACTTGCTTTTGACACCTTGTACGCAGAAGGTCAGCGGCGCTATGTAGAATCACTTTCTGCCTACGCGCGCCAGTTCCTGGCACGGATGGATAAGCCAGATGTTGACCTAATAGAAGGTTTATCGCCAGCGATTTCGATTGAGCAAAAATCCACCTCGCACAACCCACGCTCAACCGTGGGTACCGTGACAGAAATCCATGATTACCTACGATTGTTATATGCACGTGCTGGCGACCCAGAGTGTCCTGAACACGGCATCAAACTTGAGGCACAAACAGTCAGCCAAATGGTTGATAGTGTATTGGCATTACCAGAAGATACAAAACTCATGATATTGGCGCCTGTGGTTTCTAACCGCAAAGGTGAACAAATTGATCTATTTGAAGAACTGAAAGCGCAAGGATTTGTAAGGCTGCGTATTGATGGCAAGATATATGAAGTGGATGCGTTACCGCAGCTAGCCAAAACCACCAAACATAACGTTGATGTCGTGATTGACCGGATTAAGGTCAAGCCAGACATGAAACAGCGTATTGCAGAATCATTTGAAACTGCGTTACGCTTGGCTGATGGTAAAGCGATTGCCGTGGAAATGGATACCGACAAAGAGCTGCTATTCTCTGCTAAATTCTCATGCCCAGTGTGTGACTACTCACTTGCAGAATTAGAGCCGCGCCTATTCTCTTTCAACAACCCAATGGGCGCCTGCCCAACTTGCGATGGTTTAGGCAACATCAACTTCTTTGACCCGAAACGCGTGGTTGCCTTCCCGCACTTATCATTGGCTTCAGGCGCAATTAAAGGCTGGGATAAGCGTAACCAGTTTTATTTCCAGATGCTAGCCAGCTTGGCAGCACATTACCAATTCGATTTAGATACGACGTTTGAACAGTTGCCAGAGCCTATTCAAAAAATACTGCTCAACGGCAGCGGCAAAGAGGAAATCCCGTTTAAATACCTGAATGAGCGCGGTGTGTTCTATCAAAAAATCCACACCTTTGAAGGCATTTTAAATAACCTTCAACGCCGTTATCATGAGACCGACTCACAAACCGTACGCGAGGAGCTGGCAAAATACCTCAACTCGCAAAGCTGCCCGGACTGTGCAGGCACACGCTTACGCAAAGAAGCGCGCCACGTAAAAGTGGGCAACAAAAACATTCATGAAGTGTGCCAAGTGCCATTAAAGTTAGCACTTACTTTCTTTGACTCACTCGAATTAACTGGCGCCAAGCTCGCAATTGCAGATAAGATTGTTAAAGAGATTAGCAACCGTTTAAAATTCCTCACTAACGTTGGGCTAGAGTATCTATCACTGTCTCGCTCAGCCGAAACCCTGTCAGGCGGCGAAGCGCAACGCATTAGACTAGCATCACAAATTGGCAGCGGCCTAACCGGCGTGATGTATGTGCTGGATGAACCATCAATTGGCTTGCACCAGCGCGATAACGACCGCCTGTTGGACACACTCAAACGCTTACGCGACATTGGCAACAGCGTTATTGTGGTTGAGCATGATCAAGATGCGATTATGGCCGCAGACTATGTGGTCGACATTGGCCCTGGCGCAGGCGAGCATGGCGGACGTATTGTGGCCGAGGGCACTCCCGCGGAAATTAAAGAAAACATCAACTCTGTTACCGGTGAATATTTAAGCGGCAAACGCCAAATCACCTATAACAAAAAACGTACCGCACCAGACCCAGAGCGCTGGCTCACCATGAGCAATGCTACCGGCAACAACCTGAAGGATGTAACCTTAAAACTGCCCGTTGGCTTACTCAGTTGCATCACCGGCGTGTCTGGCAGTGGCAAGTCCACCCTGATTAACGATACGCTATATCGCATCGTTGCACAGCATCTGTACGGCAGCAGTACCGAGCCTGCGCCTTATGGCGAAATCGACGGCTTAGCATTTTTCGATAAAGTGGTTGACGTAGACCAAAGCCCGATTGGCCGTACCCCGCGCTCCAACCCTGCCACCTACACCGGCCTGTTTACGCCTATTCGCGATTTGTTCGCTGGCGTACCAGAAAGTCGCGCACGCGGTTACGGACCAGGCCGTTACTCATTTAATGTGAAGGGCGGTCGCTGCGAAGCATGCCAAGGCGATGGTGTGCTGCGCGTAGAAATGCACTTCTTGCCCGATGTTTACGTGCCATGTGACGTTTGTAAAGGCCAACGTTACAACCGCGAAACGCTAGAAATTCAGTTCAAAGGCAAAAACATCCATGAAATTCTAGGGATGACCGTAGAGCAGGCGCACGCCTTTTTTAGTGCTCAGCCGGTGATTGCAAGAAAACTGCAAACCTTACTTGACGTAGGCTTAGGTTACATTACGCTAGGGCAAAGCGCGACTACACTATCGGGCGGGGAAGCGCAACGCGTAAAACTGGCACTGGAACTAAGTAAACGCGATACAGGCCGCACGCTTTACATCCTGGATGAACCGACCACCGGCCTACACTTTGCCGATATTCAATTATTACTAGATGTGATTCACCGCCTACGCGACGCGGGCAATACCATTGTGATTATTGAGCACAATCTGGATGTGATTAAAACTGCAGACTGGATTGTAGATATGGGCCCAGAAGGCGGCGATGGCGGCGGCATGGTGATTGCAGAAGGTACCCCTGAGCAGGTTGCAACAAGCGAGATCAGCTACACCGCCAAATACCTAAAACTGATGCTTTAGCAAACAAACTAAAAACGCTGATTAAAATACGCAACCTGTATTTTAATCAGCGTTTCAATAGCAATAAATAATTAGTTGGCGTTATCAAACCAGTTGCAGCAACGCCGCAGCCTCAAGACTACATCATCGCATTGGCTTCTTGCAGCAACCCTCGGTAGCGCTCAATCAACAACGCCCAAGCATCCACCCTAAACTGCAAATGCTGAATCACTTCTGGGTTTAAAGACGCAACGATGGCATTCGCCTCATCACCCCGTACCAGCCCTTGTGCAATCTGCACCGCGATATAAACCACAGGCGCAACTCCGCATGCACCTTTATCCAGTGGCGTCGCATAGTAATGCAATGCGCGTGAAATTTCGGATGGAAAGCCCCAGCGCAGCGCAAGCTCTTCGCCAATCTGACAATGATCTAAACCGATTACGTCACGCTCTGCCAAGCGCCGCTTTTCCGCGCAAGCACCCTCACACAGGGCATCTACCTGCAGCGACACCTTGGGCGAAACCAAATGCAGCAACAAATCACCAATATTGTGTAATAGGCCAGCGATATATGCCACCTCAGCATCTCGGCCCAACTGCTTGGCAATGTCACGACTGATGCTAGCGGCAAGCAAACTGTGGCTCCAAAATCTTTTTAAATCCAAACCAGGCACATGGGTAATCGCCCCAGTAACACCACTAGCAATGACCAAAGAACGAAGCTTAGCCAATCCTAAAATAGCAACCGCATCGTCGATATTTTTAACAGCTCGCGTCACCCCATAAAATGATGAATTGGCCATTTTCAGCACCTTAGCGGCAATCACTGCGTCCTGCTCAATAATGCTCGCCAGCTGATTAATATCAACATTATCATTGCTGAGCATCTGCATCACCTCTTGCACCACTTTAGGCAGGCTAGGTAAGCGAACAATCGAATTAAAAAAATCTTCTACTGACTGCATGCGCCTCTCCGTTTAACGTGAGTGATTAATCCTGCCTCGGACACATCTCAAATTTTAGCCATCCGCATGCCATACTTAGCTTAAGGCACTGGCACCATGTGCATTCTTGCCTGTATCGTGCCTGTACGCCTATTCAAATAACGGGTGTACTGATGCTTATCGTAAAAACGTGGATTAGGGATCATTGCCGCCAGCCTCGCCGCCTGCCCTTTGCTTAATCCTGCTGCACTCGTTTTGTAGTAATGCCGCGCAGCAGCCTCGGCGCCAAACACCCCATTACCCCACTCGATCACATTTAGATAAATCTCTAAAATGCGCCGTTTAGACATGACGTTTTCCAACATGATCGTAATGATGGCCTCTTGCCCTTTGCGCCAAGGCGTTCTTTTGGTGGATAAAAACAGATTTTTTGCCAGCTGTTGGCTAATGGTCGAGCCGCCAGCCACAATCTTGCCTTTTTTCAGGTTTTTTTCATAAGCCTTCTGTATACCATCCCAATCAAAACCCTCATGATCAAGAAATTTTGCATCTTCTGAGGCAATCACCGCACGTTTTAAATGATTAGATATTTTTTCATAATCCACCCATTTATATTTCAGCTCGGCATCCGGACGATTTTCCTGAATAATTTCCAAGCGGTCTTCCATGAAGGCGCTAGAAGAAGGGTTAAATTTAACCCACCAGCAAATATGCAAAAATATCCAAACCTGATACAACAGCACAAAAGCAATAAAAAGCACCGCCGCACGCTCTAAATAAGCGCCAACACTCAGCGGCGCTGCATTAGGTTTACTATTCATCAACCAAGTAATCATCTTGCCAGTGCCCTTATTTTATCCATCACCGGCTTAGTGTCAGGATGCACGCCGCGCCATAAATAAAATGCCTCGGCAGCCTGCTCTACCAACATACCCAGCCCGTCAGCCACTTGCGCACCATTGCGGCGTGCCTGAGCCATAAATGGCGTTTCACGACCATACATCATGTCGTAAGCCAAGCAACCTTCAGCAAAAATTGTATCGGAAATAGGCAGAGCGGTATCGGTCAAACCAGCGGATGTACTATTGATGATTAAGTCAAACTGCAAACCATCTAACTCCTCAAATCGCTTAGGTAAACTCAAGATGGCACTGTTGCTTGCTTGAACAATCTCAGCAAGACGATTGGCCGCCTCTTCCGCCTTAGCAAAGGTGCGATTAGCAATCACAATAGAGTCCGGGGCCGCTTCGACCAGCGGCTGAAGAATCCCATAAGCCGCACCGCCACTACCTAGCACCAGCACCCTTTTATGACGGATATCAAACTTAATATTATTAGTGATATCGTTCACTAGCCCCACACCATCTGTGTTGTCTGCAATAACCCCTGCATCCATATTAAATATCAGAGTATTTGATGCACCGGCCCTCGCCGCAAAAGAATTCACCTTGCCATGTGCAGAAGCAAACTTCAAAGCCTCAAACTTAAATGGCACCGTGACATTCAGTCCCTTATAACCATTTTCCCTAAGCGTTTCTACCGTATTCTCAAACCCATCTAATGGCGCCAGAATAGCCTCATAACTCATACTCTGTCCAGTTTGCTGGGCAAAAGCAGCATGAATCAATGGCGATTTACTATGTGCGATTGGATTACCGATCACCGCATATTTATCCACCATCATTAATTTGTCCAAGGTAAGCCCGCGTGCTTCCAACCGTTTATCAACGTGCGCTGCTTATATTCATTGGCATCACCTTCAAAGCCCTCCAGCACGTTATATACATGCATATAGCCTAAAGACTCAGCAACCACGGCTGCATTGTGTGAACGTCCCCCCGTTCTGCATAAAAACATAATGACCGTATTTTTATCCGCGCCTTTTTGGTTAAGCTGTGCCTGCAATTGCGCGGCAAAATCTGGATTAGCCACCATTCCTGGGTAAAAAGCCCACTCTACGTGTAGCGCAGATGGCACACGTCCGACCAATTCCAGTTCCGCCTTGGTGCGTACATCCACCAGCTGTGCACTTGCATCCGCACGCAAAATTGCATCCGCCTCTTGTGGTGTCAGCGCACCAGTGTATGGCAAACGCTTTTCAATCGCACGCTGCTCTGCAAGCGCCAAAATTTCCTGTATATCACTCATGATGCATCTATCCTTAAATTACATGTCCAAAAACAACCTGTTAACACCTTTTTCTTAACACCATTACTGCCGTTCGAATTATAATAAACCATCTTTAAGATTATGCTTAAACCTGTTGAGACTAACCACGTCGCCAACACTCATTTGCACTTATTTTGTGCGTAAAATCACAAAATGCATCATACTGGTGCATCAATGCGAAGCTGTCTTAATTTATCCTCTAAAATTCAAGCGTTTACCGCTTTCCAGATTGGCACGTTTCCTGCTAATCTTATGAGTTGAATTTTTACTTGTTTTATTTTAACCCACACCACACCAATAGGAGATTCTAATGTCAGTGGAAAATGTAATGAAATTGGTAATCGATAACGACATTAAATTTGTTGATTTTCGTTTTACCGATACACGCGGCAAAGAGCAACACGTAACAGTGCCAGTGTCACACTTTAATGAAGACAAATTTACAGAAGGTCACGCTTTTGACGGTTCTTCTATCGCTGGCTGGAAAGGCATTCAAGCATCTGACATGCAATTGATGCCAGATCCAAGTACTGCATTTATCGACCCGTTCTTCGACGAGCCAACATTAGTATTAACTTGTGACGTGGTAGACCCTACTGATGGTAAAGGTTATGACCGTGACCCACGTAGCTTGGCAAAACGTGCTGAAGCATACTTAAAATCAAGCGGCTTAGGCGACACAGCTTACTTTGGTCCAGAACCAGAGTTCTTCATTTTTGACAGCATCCAATGGGATGTTTCAATGAACGGCAGCTCAGTACGCATCAACTCTGAAGAAGGCGCATGGTCATCAAACGAGAAATTTGAAGGCGGCAACACAGGTCACCGTCCAGGCGTTAAAGGCGGCTACTTCCCAGTGCCACCAGTCGATTCACTACACGACATCCGTTCAGCAATGTGTACAACATTAGAACAACTAGGCGTGCCAGTTGAAGTACACCACCACGAAGTTGCAACTGCTGGCCAATGTGAAATTGGTACAAAATTCAGCACATTGACACAACGTGCTGACTGGACTCAAATCCAAAAATACGTGATTTTGAACACAGCACACGCTTATGGCAAAACTGCTACATTCATGCCAAAACCATTCGCTGGCGATAACGGCTCTGGTATGCACGTTCACCAATCAGTTTGGAAAGATGGCAAAAACCTATTTGCAGGTAACGGCTACGCTGGCTTGAGCGAATTCGCACTTTACTACATCGGCGGCATCATCAAACACGCTCGTGCATTAAACGCGATCACAAACCCAGGCACTAACTCATACAAACGTTTAGTACCACACTTCGAAGCACCAGTTAAATTAGCTTACTCAGCTAAAAACCGTTCAGCTTCTATCCGTATTCCTTTTGTGCATTCTGACAAAGGTCGCCGTGTTGAAGCGCGCTTCCCAGATCCAATCGCTAACCCATACTTGGCATTCTCTGCATTGCTAATGGCTGGTTTAGATGGCGTGCAAAACAAGATTCACCCAGGTGAAGCTGCAACTAAAGACTTGTATCATCTTCCACCAGAAGAAGATGCTAAGATCCCAACAGTATGCGCATCACTAGAGCAAGCACTAGAAGCACTTGATGCTGACCGTGAGTTCTTAACTAAGGGTGGCGTATTTACTAACGACTGGATCGATGCATACATCGCATTGAAAATGGAAGAAGTAAACAAAGTACGTATGACACCACACCCAGCTGAGTTTGGCTTGTACTACTCTTGCTAATGTGTTGCTAGCTTAAGCATCTGTTAGTTTGATTTAATTAAAAAGGGCGATTTATCGCCCTTTTTAATTTTTAATGCTTAAGCATTCCCCTCAAGAGCAAAGTCAACGCAATACAATGTACATCCGTTAAGCAACGAGCTAACCCTAATATAATCCATGTTGCCTTATTTGATTAACTCTAATAAACTCACTTCATGAAAAAACACTTATTTTTATCACTGATTGCTATTACGCTCTCAAGCCATGCATTTGCTGAAATTTATAAGCGTGTAGATGCAGATGGTCGAGTAACCTATTCTAATATTAAAAGTAAAGGCTCAACCCGCCTTGAACTAGACCCCGACGCCAACTCGATTACCAACGAGAACAGACCTAAAGCTAGCCCAGCCCCCTCCAAGCGGACAGCTACGCCTGACAGCTTTCCACGTGTGGATGCCAACACGCAAAACCAGCGCGATGGCAAACGTAGAGAAATTTTACAAAATGAGCTTGAAGCTGAAAAGGCAGCACTAGAAGAGGCGAAAAAAGCCTATGCCGAAGGCGAATCAAACCCTGAAGTTTACAAAACAGCAACTGGGCAGACTTTTAGAAACGTTCCAAAATTCGAAGAAAAAATGAGAAGCCTGCAGGCCAATGTAGACAATCACAAAAAAAATATCGAGCTTTTACAAAAAGAAATCGATTCGTTACGCTAACAGCCCAACTTCATACAACGAACAAAGCCGCTATCGCACCATTTAGGTGCATTGACGGCTTTTTTGTTTTCTATTCCTGCTATACTTAAAGCCATTAATATCTGGAACTAATAGGTTCTACTAATCAAGCAAATCCAGATATTTAGCATCACCAGATTTTTTTAGCATTGATATTCAATGGGTTAATAACCAACATGCACA
>Ga0208393_100302_pt1 | contig 11703 bp, 10 predicted proteins | sample LakWasMet46_HOW7_2_FD_183884 | JGI IMG/M metagenome (GOLD analysis project Ga0208393, IMG submission 183884) | Freshwater sediment methanotrophic microbial communities from Lake Washington under simulated oxygen tension - Sediment Metagenome... | ecosystem: Environmental > Aquatic > Freshwater >...
TGGCGCAGACAGCTCCCCTAAGTTTAATTTTGGGGATGTAGAGGTGGATTTTTCCAAACACACCGTTAGTAGAAGCGGCAATGTGGTGCATCTCACCAAAATCGAATATCGCCTACTCGGCGTTCTGCTATCAAACACGGGGAAAATCATGAGTCATCGCCGACTGATGCAGGAAGTATGGGGCCCCAACCATACCGAAAGCGCACACTACTTGCGAATTTACATGAGCCATCTGCGCCAGAAGCTTGAAGCTGACCCAACCCAACCAGTTTACTTAGTGACCGAGACTGGTATCGGATATCGTTTTGAACCATAGGAGTTAATAATGTCGGAACACATTAAAAGCAGCAAGTCAGTACTGGCTTTAGCTGCACTGGGCGTTGTTTATGGAGACATAGGCACTAGCCCGCTATATACAATCAAAGAAATTTTTGCCGGAGCCCATCATCCTGTTCCTATTACGCCAGACAATATACTGGGCATATTGTCTTTAATCTTCTGGTCACTCATCATTGTAGTCACACTCAAATATGTAGTTTTTGTGATGCGCGCTGATAATCGTGGTGAAGGCGGCATCATGGCATTGATGGCGCTAGTGTTGCGCGGTGCGGCCGACCGTCCCTATGCCAAACTCTTGATGCTTTTCGGGCTGTTTGGTGCTGCACTGTTTTATGGGGATAGCGTGATAACACCGGCGATCTCTGTACTTTCAGCAGTAGAAGGACTAGAAATCGTCACGCCGGCATTTAAACCTTATATCTTGCCAATAGCACTTAGCGTGTTAATTGCTTTGTTTGTCATGCAAAAATATGGGACTTCCAAGATCGGAAAGTTATTTGGCCCCATCATGGTATTGTGGTTCAGCTGTCTCGGCATCTTAGGCTTAATCAATATTGCAAATAACCCACAAGTATTGGCTGCATTGAATCCAATCTATGCGCTACGGTATTTCATCACTGATCCGGTGCTTGGTTTCTTTTCACTGGGCGCTTCTGTTCTAGCGTTAACAGGTGCCGAAGCACTATATGCGGACATGGGGCACTTTGGTCGTAAACCGGTTCAAATAGCTTGGTTTGGCTTGGTACTTCCTGGCTTGGTGCTTAACTACTACGGACAGGGGGCATTACTGCTATCTCATCCCGAAGCAATTGCCAATCCATTCTACCTACTGGCCCCCAGTTGGGCATTATTACCAATGGTGATATTAGCAACCATAGCCACCGTGATTGCCTCCCAAGCTGTTATTTCCGGTACTTTCTCTATCACCCAACAAGCAATCCAGTTAGGTTATGCGCCACGCATGGAAGTGCAGCATACATCCGGAAAAGAAATCGGGCAGATTTACCTGCCGGGTATGAACTATGCACTGTTGATTGCAGTTGCGGTACTGGTGGTAGGCTTTGGCTCTTCATCCAAGCTGGCGGCAGCTTACGGCATCGCAGTTACCGGTACGATGGTCATTACAACCCTGCTGGCATTTGTGGTCGTACGAAAATCATGGGGCTGGGGTTGGGTACCAAGCATTGCAGTAGCAGGTGCTTTTCTCGCTGTTGATGTCGTGTACTTTTCTGCAAACTTGGTTAAAGTCCATGAGGGTGGCTGGTTCCCATTATTACTAGGCTTAGGTGTCTTTACCCTAATGCTCACTTGGAAACAGGGCAGGCAGTTACTCTATAAACGGATATCTGCTGAGGCCATGCCATTAACGCAGTTTATAGAAAATACGTCTTCATTAAGTTTCAACCCAATTGCAGGCACTGCCATTTTCATGACACCAAACGCAGAAATGACCCCGCATGCGTTACTGCACAGCTTAAAACATTACAAAAGCTTACATGAGCGAGTGGTAATTCTAACCGTAGAAACTTTAGATTTCCCGTACGTAGAAGAAAATCAAAGAGTAATGGTGGAACAGCTTAACAACAACTTTTATCGCGTTAAAGTTAAATTTGGCTTCATGGATCAACCCTACCTGCCAAAAGCGCTTGAAAGCTGTGCATCACAAGGACTCCCGCTAGAGTTAATGGAAACATCGTTTTTCTTAGGGAGAGAAACATTAATTCCAAAAGTTGGTTCAGAAATAGCGCTCTGGAGAGAAAAGCTTTTTGTCACAATGTTCCGAAATGCTGGCAGTGCTGCAAGTTACTTTAAAATTCCTCCCAATAGAGTTGTTGAGCTCGGAACGCAAGTCGTTTTATAAAAATAGCCGTCACTTGGTCTCAAAAAGAAAAAAGGACTCGGACTTATCTGAGTCCTTTTATTTTTGGTCGCCCGAAACAAACCCGACCCTGAACTCCACCTGCGGAAACTAAACTAACATATCTCCATCCAACTAAGGTCGGGGCGTAACTAAACACGCCTGCAGTTAAGTAAAATCAACAGAAAGTGGGGTATCAAAATGAAAACCATGAAAAATACCGTTATGTACTCATTACTAACCATTGCACTTCTGGGTATGAGTGCCTGCAGTAACATGTCTACACGTGATAAAAACACCGCAATAGGTGCTGGCATAGGCGCAGTGGGCGGTGCAGTGCTCACAGGTGGCAGCGCCTTGGGCACAGTCGGCGGCGCAGCAGTTGGCGGCGTAATCGGCAACCAGATCAATACGAAAAAGAAATAACGCCTGATAGTTATCCTGGTCCTTAAATTTTTAATTCGCTTTTCGAATCGAGATATTTAACAGCAAGTTAACTGCTTAAGCATACAGTCTGCTGCAATTACCCGACGAGTAGCTTTGCAACAACATCAAAAGAAAAGACCCAAGGCGCTAACCTTGGGTCTTCTATAGATGGTGGCCCCCCTGTGAGTCGAACACAGCACCAACGGATTATGAGTCCGCTGCTCTAACCAAGCATGAGCTAGGGGGCCTAAACTTTTGAAGTCGTTATTTTAAACTAATCTTGTCCAGTTTCTAAGAAGCTTCTTAATCTTTCTGAACGAGTTGGATGGCGCAATTTGCGTAGCGCCTTCGCTTCAATTTGTCTAATACGCTCACGCGTTACATCAAATTGCTTACCTACTTCTTCCAAGGTATGGTCTGTGTTCATTTCGATACCAAAACGCATACGCAATACTTTAGCTTCACGTGGTGTGAGTGACTCCAGCACTTCAGAAGTTGCATCACGCAAGCTTGCATAAACCGCAGCATCCACTGGGGCTAAGGTTGTGCTGTCTTCAATAAAGTCGCCTAAATGTGAATCTTCGTCATCACCGATTGGTGTTTCCATTGAAATTGGCTCTTTACTGATTTTCAAGATTTTGCGAATCTTGTCTTCAGGCATTTCCATTTTCTCCGCAAGCAATGCTGGATCTGGCTCAACACCAGTTTCTTGCAGAATTTGACGGCTAATACGATTCATCTTATTAATCGTTTCAATCATATGCACAGGGATACGGATGGTACGTGCCTGGTCAGCGATAGAACGTGTAATCGCTTGGCGAATCCACCATGTTGCATAGGTTGAGAATTTGAAACCACGACGGTATTCAAATTTATCTACCGCTTTCATCAAGCCGATATTACCTTCTTGAATCAAATCTAAGAACTGTAAACCACGGTTTGTGTATTTTTTAGCAATAGAAATCACCAAACGCAAGTTAGCTTCAATCATTTCACGTTTAGCACGACGCGCACGCGCCTCGCCTGTGGTCATTTGCTTGTTAATTTCTTTCAGTTCTTTGGCTGAAATACCAACTTTGGCTTCTAAATCAATAATGCGTTGTTGCTGGTCCAAAATTGAGTGATTGAAACGCGCCAATTTTTCATTGTAAGGCTTGTCAGATTTAAGCTCTTCTTCCAACCAAGCTAAATTACTTTCATTGCCTGGGAATGATTTAATAAAGTATGGGCGTGGCATACCTGCTTTTTCTACGCAGAAGTCCAACACTTTACGCTCATGGCCACGCACTGTTTCAACTAAACCGCGCACTTGGTCACATAGCGTTTCTACCTGTTTTGGTGAGAAACGGAATGCAGTCAACTCAACCAAAATTTCAGACAACAATGCTAAGTACTCAGGATCTTGCGAGCCTTTAACCGGCAAGATGACCGTCATTTTTTGGTGTGCTGCACGTACTACTTGGAAGCGTTTAAGCAGTTCTTCTTTCAGCTTAGCTAATGCTTCTGCAGAAATAGCTGCGGCTTTTGCGCCGTCTTCGTCGCCTTCGTCTTCATCTTCATCAACTTCTGGCTCTTCATCGTCTTGCGTATCCTCTGTCATTGCGTCATCCAGACCAATATCAGAATCAATCAAGCCGTCTACCAAGTCATCTACACTCAGTTCATCACGTTCAACTTTGTCCACCATTTCCAACAAAGCAGCAATCGTGGTTGGACAAGCGGCAATCGCCTGCACCATGTGTTTTAGGCCGTCTTCAATGCGGCGTGCAATTTCAATTTCGCTTTCGCGTGTGAGCAAGTCTACAGTACCCATTTCACGCATATACATACGCACTGGGTCAGTAGTACGACCAAACTCTGAGTCTACCGTGGCAAGCGCTTGTTCAGCTTCTTCCACCGCATCGTCATCAGTTACCGCTGGAGGTGCATCAGACATTAACAACGCTTCAGCATCAGGCGTTTCTTCGTACACCTGAATACCCATGTCGTTAATCATGCCGATGATGCCATCAATCTGCTCAGATCCTTGAACATCATCTGGCAAGTGATCGTTAATCTCTGCATAAGTGAGGTAGCCGCGCTCCTTACCTAATACGATTAAGCTTTTTAGACGAATGCGGCGCTCTTCAGCACTGACTTCTTGCAATTGTTCTGGACGAACGTAGTCTTCTGCATTTTTTTCAGCTTGTTGATCACTTTTCTTTGGTCTTGCCATGTCTTACCTCTAAAATTTTAGCTCAGCCATGATGCCTACATCACATATGGTGAATAAGATTACCGTAACCGTGCATTATAACAGAATATAGCCTTATTTTGGCTGGGGTTTATTGCCTACAGATTTCAATAATGCGATTTCATCCGCCGTTAAAGCGCTTAAAGGTTTTTCGCTAATTCGCGCTAACAGCGAGGCACCTTGTCGCTGCGTATGTACTGCTTGCAACTGCTGACGAGCACCTGCAACCTCTTGCGCCTGATCCAGCGTATCATCCAGCAACGTTAGTTCACGCTGCAACTCTTGCAGGACACCAACATCAACCCTTCTCTCCAACTCACGCAACAGCACCGCAGGTTTAGAATGGGGATGTAGCAGGCAGATTTCAATCACCTGCCGCAACAAAGCATCTACATCATCCCGCTCATCCAACAAAGCTAGATCATCCTGTTGCGCCAGCGCTGGATGCATCAGCAGCATCAAGCCAAAGCGCTTTTGCAATGACATCGTGGTGCGCGTCAATTTTGGCTTAGCCTTTACCGGCGCTTTATTCAGGTTAGGCAATTTTAACAACGCCTGCATTTCATCTTGCGACAACTGCGCCAACTCAGCCACTTTTTTGCGCAAATACATCGCACTACGTGGCGCATTGATTTGCTGCATGATAGGCTCGGCCTCGTTCAAAAATCGCACGCGATCTTCCTGACTTTGCAGAGGATTATCCTCACTCAAGTGCTGCAGTATGTACTGAGACAACGGCATGGCCGAATTAATTTCAGCTTCAAATTTTTCTTTACCAAATTCACGCACATATGAGTCTGGGTCATGCTCTTTAGGTAAAAACAGAAATGACAGCTTCAAACCATCCGTCAATGCTGGCAAGGCATTCATTGCTGCACGCCACGCTGCGGTGCGGCCGGCATTATCCCCATCAAAGCAAAATACAACCTCATCTGCTTGGCGCATTAATTTCGTAATATGGTAAGGCGTTGTCGCGGTACCAAGCGCTGCTACTGCATATTCAATGCCGTATTGCGCCAATGCCACCACATCCATATAACCCTCAACCACTAGAGCACGGCCTGCATCGCGGATTGCCCTGCGCGCCAAAAACAAGCCATACAATTCATGACCCTTTTGAAACAACGGCGTTTCTGGCGAGTTGTAATATTTAGGGGTATCTTCCGGGTTAATCACCCGACCACCAAAGCCAATCACCTGCCCTTTTTGATCATGAATCGGAAACATGATGCGATCACGAAAGCGGTCGTAGCGCTTGCCCTGATCGTTCTCCACCACCAAGCCGGCAACATTCAGTGCCTCATTCTCATAATGCGGGAAAACGCTCTGTAAATTTTGCCAGCCCGCTGGGGCATAGCCTACCTGAAACTTGGCAGCCACTTGACCACTCAAGCCACGCGCCTTCAAATACTCAATGGCACGCGGGGATTTTTTTAGCTCAGCTTTATAAAAATTAGCCGCCTGCTGTAGCGCCTCCTGCAAACCAACCACCACCTTAGGCGCAGGCTTGTCGTTATCGCGCACTTCTTGCGGCACCGTCATACCGACCATTTTAGCTAGATCATGTATCGCATCAACAAAGCTAACCCCTTGATACTCCATAATAAAACCAATGGAAGTGCCATGCGCGCCGCAGCCAAAGCAATGATAGAACTGCTTGGTAGGACTTACGGTAAAACTAGGGGATTTTTCATTATGAAACGGGCAGCAGGCAGAATAATTGGCACCGGCTTTTTTGAGCGGTACGCTTTTATCAATCACATCGACAATATCAACGCGATTTAGCAACTCTTGAATAAAGCTCTCAGGTATCAAAGTGTCTGCTTTAGCTAAAAATAACTACGTGAATAGAATTTGCTAGCAATTCTAGCGAATTTCAAAACAAAAAAGGAGCATATCGCTCCTTATAATGTCTACTTGCATTTATCGCTACAAGTTAACCTAGACGAGTTTTAATCAATCCGGATATTTTACCCATATCAGCACGGCCAGCGACTAACGGCTTAATCTCTGCCATTACCTTGCCCATGTCTTTAATACCAGCAGCGCCTGTATCAACCACAACTTTTTCCAAGATGGCTTTAATCTCATCTTCAGTCAGCTGCTGCGGCAAATACGTTTGCAACACAGTAACTTCAAACTTTTCTACATCAGCTAAATCATGACGATTTGCTGACTCATATGCAGCAATAGAATCGCGACGCTGTTTGAGCATTTTTTCGATCACAGCAATCACATTGCTATCATCTAATTCAATACGCTCATCCACTTCACGCTGTTTAATAGCCGCTTGTAATAAACGTATTGCACCCAAACGCACGCTATCTTTAGCGCGCATCGCGGTTTTCATGTCCTCAGATATCTGAGCTTTTAACGACATGCTAATAACTCTACTTAGAGACTATTAGTACAATTTTGCTGGTAATGTTTGCTTCATCAAGCGACGATATTGACGCTTAACAGCAGCAGCAGCTTTACGCTTACGCTCCCATGTTGGCTTCTCGTAAAATTCGCGAGCGCGAAGATCATTCAACAAACCAGTTTTTTCAATTAGGCGCTTAAAGCGACGTAGAGCAACGTCAAACGGCTCATTTTCTTTTACGCGTACACTAGACATTTATTCTCTCTTATCTGCAACAATTTAATTAGGTGATGCTCAAGCTCGCCAAACAAAGGCTCATAAACTTGAGAAAAGTCCACCATTTTAATCGTATAATTACTTTTATTCAATTACTTTTATAGCTTTGTGTTATAAAAATGCACTTTATGACAAAAATGGAACAAAATAAATGTTAGTTTTAGGCGTTGAATCATCGTGTGACGAAACCGGCATCGCCTTATATGACACAGTCCACGGCTTATTATCACATGCCTTACACTCACAAGTGGAAATGCATGCAGAGTATGGTGGTGTAGTGCCGGAACTTGCATCGCGCGACCATATTCGTCGCGTATTACCACTTACCGAACTTGCTTTAAAAGATGCCAATAAAACATTACAAGACATCGATGCAATTGCCTATACGCAAGGCCCTGGTCTTTCTGGTGCACTGCTTGTAGGCACCAGCTTTGCCGAGTCATTAGCATTTAGCCTGCAAATTCCCACTATTAATGTCCATCACCTTGAAGGTCATTTATTAGCACCATTGCTAGAAGACAACCCACCAGCGTTTCCATTTGTTGCTTTATTAGTTTCTGGCGGCCATAGCCAGCTCATGCGTGTTGATGGCATCGGCCAGTACGAATTACTTGGTGACACTTTGGATGATGCTGCTGGCGAGGCATTTGATAAAACTGCCAAATTATTAGGGCTAGGCTACCCTGGCGGCCCTGCACTATCCAACTTAGCAAAAACAGGTAAACCGCGTTTTAAATTACCCCGTCCATTACTCAATAGCGGTGACTTGAACTTCAGTTTCAGCGGACTTAAAACCTCGGTATTAACATTAGTAAACCAACATCAACCACTGGATGATGAAACCAAAGCCGATATTGCTTACGAGTTTCAGGAAGCCGTGACGGAGGTACTCACCATCAAGTGCATGAGTGCACTACGTGAGACCGGGCTTGATAATCTCATTGTGTCTGGCGGCGTTGGCGCAAATGCAAAACTGCGTGAGAAACTCAACGCCGCTACCAAACGCAAGCTATGTAAAGTCAGTTATCCACGTTTAGAATTTTGCACAGACAACGGCGCCATGATCGCATTTGCAGGCGCAATGCGCCTGAAAGCTATGCAAAGCAATACGGATAAAAATTACAGCTTTAGCGTGAAACCACGCTGGAACTTAAGCGAGCTACAAGCACCTTAACCATCATGCCTTGCAAGCAAGGCATGATGAAAGCACGCTTATTTCTTTTTACCGAAGCCTGACTCCGTACCAGCCAATAGTTTTTTGATATTGCTTCTATGGCGCCATATCAGGAATACGGACATCACCAATACCATCTGCACATAATCTGAAACGCCAAGCGCATTATCTGCATTAGCCAGCAAGTACCATGCATACACTGGCGCCAACGCGGCAGCCACTAGTGCCGCAAGCGACGAGTAACGCGACACCGCAAACACCACAATCCAAGTTAGTACCGCCGCCAAAGCGAGTATAGGATCAATCGCCAGCATCACGCCTAGTGCAGTCGCCACCCCTTTACCACCTTTAAAACCATAGTAAATTGGGTATAAGTGACCAAAGAATACCGCCAAGCCTACAGCGCTTACTACCCACATGGTCATACCAGACTGCAAAGCCAGCCATACAGGAAACCAGCCTTTAAACACATCGCCTAGCAAAGTGAGAATGGCGGCTGACTTTTTACCACTACGCGCAACGTTGGTGGCACCGATATTGCCACTCCCCACTGTGCGTGGGTCAGGCAAGCCAAACAACTTACTCACCAAAATACCAAAAGCAATAGATCCCAGCAGGTAAGCCGCAACTATCCACACAGCAGGCACCAAGGTAACAGGAATAAAACCTAACTCATTCATTTAAACACTCTCTCCAATTGTCATCCCGATGTAACCGGGAATCCATTTTTTATTAGCGCAACACCACAATAAATTGTGGTTTAATATTCAAGATATTACTGGATTACCGCCTTGGCGGGAACGACGACATACAAATAAGGCATTATGGACACCATTTTTTTAAGTGAAGTTAAAGTACAAACCAAACTGGGCGTGCCCGAATGGGAGCGCATGACACCGCAAACCATTATCCTGGATATAGAAATCGGCTACGACCTCAGCAAAGCCTGCCAAAGCGACCATGTCAACGACACCATCGACTACGGCGCAGTGGTTAGCCGTGTACGTGAAACCCTGCAAGAAAATAGTTTCCAACTAGTAGAAAAACTTGCAGAACACCTATGCCAATTGATATTGAAAGAATTTAACGCATTGAACGTGAAGATTAAAGTAGCTAAGCCTACGATATTGCCAGGGTTGAAGGCTTTGGGGGTGGTGATAGAAAGAGAAAATAAACATTGATTGATCCTGTAAAAATATTGATTGAACCAATTAAAACAGTACTGGCAGGACTAACTGAACAAACAAATACAACCCATTTAGTTATAAAGCTTCTAACTCACTCCACCAGAACTCCTTATTATTTAAATAAACTAGCAGAATCATCATTTATTAATAACAATAGTGAAGCTACAGAGCTTCATCAATTTAGCAATGATTCGCTAACCTTAAGCAGGGCTAGCACTTTATTATTAGTGCAAAATTTGGAAACAGTCTTATACCCATTCTTTGTAAGTTATTGGGCAGTAATTGAGTGCGCATTTGACGATTTAATAATTAGACTTATACGTAATGATGCCGACATCAATGTAAAACTTGAAGCTAAAAACATTACGATTACTTCACCCTTTGAGGTGGGCAGTGAACCGTGGGCGAATGACGTTTACTTTCAACTAAAGAAGAAAATTAATAACAAAACACCTAATGAGGAAAAGAGCAGCGTATTTAAATCTCATTATTATCTTTTGAAAGTATTTAATGTAAATCTTGAGTTTGACGAAACTCGGATATCCCACATAGAGCTACATAACCAAATTAGAAACTGTATTCTTCATAACCAAGGAATAATTAGCAATAAATCGGCTAACTTCTGCCCAGAACTAAAACCATTAGTAGGACAAAAGATTGTAATAAATGATGATATTTTTTCTAAATGTATCCACTCCTGTGGAGACTATACTTTGTCTTGGATTACAGCATTGATGTGGAGTCCTTACTTAGTAAATGCAGTAAAGAAAGACAGTAAAAACCCTTTCTCACCTCACATTTAACCCCTTTGCACCACGCTGAGCAACGTAGACATAAAGGGAGCTTTCAGCAATCGGCTGTTTGAGCGTAGCGAGTTTCCGATTGCTGCCTTTATGTTGAGTAGCGCAGGGAAGGCGTAGCCCGTGGGGTGGGGTGCCGTTTTCTTTGGTTACTTTCTTTTCAGGCAGTTAAAAGAAAGTAACTAGCTGTCGGGCTACCCCCGACACATTACTTAAAGCCACTGGACTCCCACTTTCGCGGGAATGACGGAGAAGTAATCAGCCCCGCGGATGATGCACGCTATGCAACCGCTTCAATCGCTCCCGTGCCACATAGGTATAAATTTGCGTCGTTGAAATGTCAGAATGCCCAAGCAACATCTGCACCACCCTTAAATCCGCTCCATGATTGAGCAAATGCGTAGCAAACGCATGACGCAACACGTGCGGTGACATATGCTTGGTGATACCCGCCAGCAATGCATAACGCTTAATCATGTACCAAAACGTTTGGCGCGTCATGGCATCGCCACGGTTTGTTACAAATACCGCATCACACAAACGATTTTGCAAAATTTCCGGTCGCGCTGCTTTTAAATAGCGAGAAATCCACTCTACCGCATTTTCGCCCATCGGCACCAAACGCGTTTTACTGCCCTTACCCGTGATACGCACCACGCTGTCACTCATGCTAATTTCGCTTATTTTAATCGACACCAACTCAGAGACTCGTAGCCCACTGGCATACAATAACTCAAGCATGGCTTTATCTCGCAAGCCTAATGTATCATCGACATCCGGTGCATTAAGCAGGGCCTCCACCTCTTCTTCATTCAGGCTCTTAGGCAAACTACGCGGTAGCTTTGGGGATTCAATCTGCAGGGTAGGATCTATCGCAATTTGGTTCTCACGCAAGCTATAACGATAAAATCGCCTAAGCGTAGCGATTAGGCGACCGATACTACGCGGTTTGCTGAGCGGAAACTTAACCGCCAAATATTGCTGAACATCCGCTTTGTCAACACTGAGCAACTGCCGACTTTGTGACGATGCCCAGATAGCAAAGGCG
>Ga0208393_100316_pt1 | contig 11352 bp, 10 predicted proteins | sample LakWasMet46_HOW7_2_FD_183884 | JGI IMG/M metagenome (GOLD analysis project Ga0208393, IMG submission 183884) | Freshwater sediment methanotrophic microbial communities from Lake Washington under simulated oxygen tension - Sediment Metagenome... | ecosystem: Environmental > Aquatic > Freshwater >...
TTCGGGTATAGCAACCGCCGGCGGTTGCTTCTATGTAACCTTGCAGTTCCAGAATCAGTAACATTGACGAAATAACTTCGACGGATTCGTTGGCGTTTTCAACCAGAGTATCGATAGAAGTTGGGCTAAACATGACAAGATTCAATAATGTTTGTTGCTCCAGGTCAAGTGTTGATTGCATTGTTAGCGGGGGTGAAATCTCATCTTGTTGATTATATTGGTTTAGTTCTTCGAGAATATCTTGGGTGGTTTCGACAAGTTTTGCCCCTTCACGGATTAATGCGTTGCAACCGCGGGCCAACGGGTTGTGAATAGAGCCGGGGATGGCGAAAACTTCGCGGTTCTGTTCGAGAGCCATGCGCGCAGTAATCAGCGAGCCGCTTTGCTTGGCGGCTTCAACCACCAACAGGCCTTGGCATAAGCCGCTGATAATACGGTTGCGCCGAGGGAAATGGTTGGCTTTGGCGGTCGTGCCGGGAGGGAATTCCGAGATCATCGCGCCGGTATTGACGATTTCTGTCGCCAGCTCTTTATGTCTGGCCGGGTAGACGCGGTCCAGCCCGGTTCCCGCCACCGCAATCGTATAACCTTTGGCCTTTAATGCGCCTTGATGGCTGGCTGCGTCTATGCCTAAAGCCAGTCCGCTGGTGATCACAAAGCCGCAATGACTCAGGGTTTTGGCAAAGTTAAAGGCGATTTCCAGGCCTGAAGTCGAGGGGTTGCGGCTGCCCACCATGGCGATTTGCGGCAATGATAATAATTCGGGATTGCCGCGTACGAACAAAATAGGCGGAGGATCGGAAATTTCCTTTAATTGACGTGGATAGTTTGCGTCATTGAGGGTGAGCACGCTGTTATTTTCTTGATCCAGCCAGCTCAGGTCGTAGTCGATAAGCGTCCAGTCAGGATTCCTGATGGCATGAACGATGTCGCTTTTTAAGCCCAAGGCGCTAAGCGCGGATGATGATTCCGCAAACAGCTGCGCCGGGGTATGGCTTTCGAGCAAGCGGAGAAAGGTTCTGCAACCGACGCCGGGCGTGCGCAATAACGCAAGCCAGTATTTTATGTCGTGGTCGGGTTGTTGCGCGGTGATGTTCAGGGGGTTTTTACTTTGTCTAAAACATGAATAGCCTGGGTCGCTTTCATGACCAAGGCGTAACTGACGCGCTCAAACGGACGGAACACCATCAAGGCGCCGGCAACTTCATCCGGAAGATTAACGGCATCATTTTTGATCGGGCTGTATTCGTCGCCGACAATCTTGCCGGTTTTATAGATATTCAGCTCATGTCCGGCTAAAAGGCCGTCAGTAGTGCCTTTGTCAATTACGACGACGTTATACCGGCCGATTTGGGAGACGCCGCCAAGCACGCTGATAATGCTGCCTTTGATGCTTTGTTCGGGTGGGCGGGGGAAATAAGTTAAGGTAAGCTCCTCTTCCGTGTGGGCCATAATCCGGTCGCCGGTGCGGATTTCACGGTCGGCTTTGGTGATCGCCAGCGTTGCCGGGTCGCCGGGTTGTTGCAATGAGGCATCGGCAATGTACTGCGCCTCATAGCCCAGAATTTCTCCGTTTTCCGGGCTGACGTAAGCGCTGCCCGGCCGGTAAATTGTGTGGGACAGGTTTTTAGCCTCGGTGATCGAGCGTACATAAACGCGGTCGCCGGTACCTACGATGATATGTTCTCCTGCAAAGCCGACCACATAAGGCGCATTGCCGAGTTCATTTTCATCCACTACTTTGGGTGATGCCAGGTAGCTTGCTATGGTTTCGGTCGGGATTAACCTGATAGCCTGTTTCAGGTCGGTTTCCCTAATGCAAGGCAGTACCTTGCCCGCTTCGGAAACGGCAAAATCTTTGCGACCGTGTTTATAGTCATCTTCCTTTAGTACGCAAGGGGAATGGGGGGCGGTCTGATACTGGGCTTGAGGAGTCAGGTCGCTTCTGGAAAGAGTCAACTGCGGCTTGCCGTTGACTACGGTAAAATAAAGGGTATCGCCGGGGTAAATCAAATGAGGATTTTTAATTTGGGTATTGTGGCTCCATAGTTCGGGCCATTGCCAAGGGTGCGTTAAAAATTTACCGGAGATTTCCCACAAGGTATCGCCTTTGACGACAGTATATTGATCGGGGCGGGACGGATTTATTTGTATTTCATCACCGGCTGTCCATGCCCGTGTCCCTGGGGGCGCATTGCGTGCCAATCCGCTCCTGGCGGATTGGTCATCAGCCCAGGCGCTTAAGCTGAGCAGCAGGGAAACTATCAATCCGGTGAATGTTCGAAAAGCCATGTTGGGGTTCCTGTCGAGTCTTTTTGTACTATCTGAATTCAAAGTTTAGATGAATTCAGATAGAATTCCAGTATTCAATTATTATAGTGGAGAGTTTGTTGAGTATTCTATCTATTCTCGAATTTCCGGATGAACGCTTGCGCAAGAAGGCGGCAATCGTCCAAAAGGTCGATGATAAAGTTAAAAAATTGGTCGATGATATGCTTGAAACCATGTATGAATCGCATGGCGTAGGATTGGCCGCGACCCAGGTCAATGTGCATCAGCGGATTGTCGTTATCGATGTCAGCGAGGAAAAGGACGCCCCATTATGTTTAATCAATCCTGAGATTATAGAAAAAGACGGCGTTAAGGAGTCCGAAGAAGGCTGCCTTTCGGTACCCGGTTTTTTTGAAAAAGTAGAGCGGGCAGAACATATCATAGTTAAAGCCCTGAACCGGGAGGGCGAGCCTTTTGAGTTAAGCGCCAGGGATTTGCTGTGCGTGTGCGTTCAGCATGAACTGGACCATCTGGATGGGAAACTGTTCGTCGATTATATTTCGCCGTTAAAACGGCAGCGGATTAAGAAAAAGTTGGAAAAAATACATAAGATGGAAACGAGTTGAGCATGAAGATCATTTTTGCCGGAACCCCCGAGTTTGCCGTGCCTTGTTTACAGATGTTGCTGGATTCGGGACACGAGGTTTGCGCCGTTTATACCCAGCCCGACCGTCCGGCGGGCAGGGGGCGCAAGTTGCAGCCAAGCCCTGTCAAAGAGCTGGCCTTAACGGCCGGAGTTCCCGTTCTTCAGCCGCTTACGATGAAAACCAGCGAGGACTTGCAACAGATCAGCGCCTTTGATGCCGATTTGATGGTGGTGGTCGCTTACGGCATGATCTTAACGCAAGCCGTTCTGGATGTGCCCAAACTGGGCTGCATCAATGTGCATGCGTCATTGTTGCCGCGCTGGCGAGGCGCCGCGCCGATTCAGCGGGCCTTGATGGCCGGTGATGAAAAAACCGGCGTGACCATTATGCAGATCGTGCGCAAACTGGATGCCGGCGACATGCTGCACAAGGAAGAATGCGTGATCGGCGAGACCGATACGGCCGGCGACTTGCATGACAAATTGGCGGCGTTAGGTCCAATAGGCCTAGCCAAAGTGCTGGCGCAAATAGAGGCGGGAACCGTTCATCCCGAACCGCAGGATGAGGCGTTGGTGACCTATGCCGAAAAACTGGAAAAAAGCGAAGCCGTTATCGACTGGACGCAAGCGGCTGCGGATCTATCCCGAAAAGTAAGAGGCCTAAATGCCTGGCCGGTCGCGCAAACGCTGTATCAGGGTAATGTATTGCGCATCTGGCAGGCTGTAGCAGTGAATGACGATTCGTCCCGCCCGCTGGAACCCGGCGTCGTGCGCTGTGCCGATAAACACATGGATATAGCGACCGGCAACGGCTTTTTAAGGCTGCTGGAAGTACAGCTGCCGGGCGGGAAGCGCATGCCGGTTCAGGCTTTTTTGAGCGCTCACGACGCTGACGGGGTAAAACTCGGTTGAATATACGATTAGTCGCGGCCAAAGTATTAGCGCGTGTATTGCAAGACGGGCAGTCTTTAACTGCCGCCCTGGATAATGCATTTCCGGCCATAGACTCGGCTAAAGACCGGGCATTCATTCAAGCGCTGTGCTACGGCGTTTGCAGGCAATATCACCGGCTGGATTTTATTTTAAGTCAATTGCTGGACAAGCCGCTAAAAGATGCCGACGTTAAGGCGCTGGCTTTAGTGGGTTTGTACCAGCTCAAGTTCATGCGGGTAAAACCCCATGCTGCGGTCTCCGAAACGGTATTGGCGGCACGTAAAAAGCCGTGGGCCAAATCGCTGATCAACGCCGTGCTCAGGACCTATCTGCGCGAGCAGGAAGGGCTTGAACACAAGGCCGATAAATGTCAGGTCGCAGCCCTGAGTCATCCCGACTGGTTGATTAAGCAAATCGAGCAGGATTGGCCCGAACAGGCGTTAAGAATTTTTCTGGAAAACAACCAGCAACCGCCGATGGTGTTGCGGGTCAATTTGTCGAAAACCAGTCGCGAGGACTATCTGCAACTGCTGATCGGACAGGACATAGCGGCCGAACCGGTCAGCTTTTGCCCGTCGGCGATTAGGCTCGACAAGCCGGTGCCGGTAGACCAGCTGCCCGGTTTTGCAGGCGGACTGGTATCCGTCCAAGATACCGCCGCGCAATTGGCGGCCGGATTGCTGGATGTCCAGCCGGGACATCGTGTATTGGATGTATGCGCCGCGCCGGGCGGCAAAACTGCGCATATTCTTGAAACTCAACCGCAGCTGAAAGAACTGGTCGCCGTCGATATAGACGAGTTCAGGATGCAGCGGGTCGGTGAAAATTTACAGCGCCTGAATTTGCAAGCCAAGCGGGTGGTGGGCGATGCGGCTAATCCTGCAAGTTGGTGGGACGGCAAGCCGTTCGACCGGGTTTTGCTGGACGCGCCGTGTTCGGCCTTGGGCGTTATCCGCCGTCATCCCGATATTAAATTATTGCGCAGAGCCGAAGACATCGGACAGTTGCAGGCCTTGCAAAAAAACATCCTGCAAGCCGTCTGGCCGCTGCTGGCGCCCGGCGGACTATTGCTATATGCGACTTGTTCCATTTTAAAGCAAGAAAACGAGCGTCAGGTTCAAGCATTTTTGGCCGAACACGCCGATGCAATCGAGTTGCCTATCGAAGCGGATTGGGGAGTCGCCGGAGTCTGTGGTCGCCAGATTTTGACCGGCGAATCGGCAATGGACGGGTTTTATTATGCGCGGCTTAGTAAGGATTCGGTTATGAACGAAATTGTAAACATATAGCTTAGAGAAGCAAAAATTGACAGCAGTCGGCCAATAAATGGAGATTGGCGAGTGGTAACAACAAGCACAAGAAATAGCATGATTACGAGACGGTTGCACTTTGGAATTGGATTTGCCATATTTCAATTGGTATCTTTGTTTCTGGTTTCGCTATTTATAGTTTCTCATGCGCTTTCTCCTCTTTAGTCAGATTGAAAAATGCGTGAAATTATATCCGCTGATTTTTTCTTTTCCGATAAGTGTCGGTTGCACTTATTAGTTGAATCTAAGAGTTGCGTATATCGGTAATTGCCTATAATTTTTTTAAACGCTGGTAGATTCCTTTTTCAGCGTCTGCCGTAAGTACAAATGGTGCCGCCGCTCCGACAGCAGAGCCAACTTGTGCTGCAAGTCCGCCTGTACGCCAAAGATGCGTTTGCTGTGCGGTAGTTAAAGTTCCTGCAGTTACGCCAAAAGCAAATGTACCCGCATTAAGCTGAACTGATCCTTTTAATTTCTCATTCATAACTGCTTTCCCCTATAAAAATATCGAGCCATAAAAGATTAGCCTTTCGCATTAAAACAGTTGGCTAAAATGACGATTTTCATTCTCCTCTTTTTTTTAAAAATATCCGCAAAATGTTCTCGATATACTCCACATATGTCCCCCGACATTTGTCGGATAATGTGGAGTTACCGATAGAAATTAATTTTTTAATGGATGCCGATAGGTTTTGATATTTGGCCAATTTAATTCTAATTCTGCTTCCAAATCATGATTACAAATAAGGACGGTATCCTTAAAAAATATTAATCTACACGTGTATTTAAAGTTTTATGCCTTTTTGTTGTGTCTCTTGTGGTAAATTCCCCCATCTTTAGTTGATAAATGTAAGACTTCCATTTTGTTAAAAAACTTTTTCTTGCTTGCTGGTTTGTGCAGCGTTTTATTGGGACAGCGGCCCGCTTTAAGCTACGCCAATGTGCCAGTCATGAATGCAATCGAAAGACCTGTCCTAAGAGTAACCGAAGGCTTTGGCGTGGAGGTGAAAAATGCCGAAATTACGTTGCAAGGCGATAGTTATGTATTGTCTGCCGATATAGATTATAAGCTCAGTGCGAGGGCAATGGAGGCGTTGGAAAACGGTGTGCCGTTGTATTGGGATATACACATCAAAACATTGCAACATCGGGATTACTTCTGGGATCAAACACTGGTTAATGCCGGTCTTCGTTACCGTATTCAATATCATGCCTTGCTGAACATGTACCGGGTCAGGAATGAAGGCGACGGCGATCTGTATAATTTTTCCACGCTATCCGCGGCGCTGGATTCGATGGCGGCGATACGTGATTTTCGGGTGCTGGAAAGGTCGGCTTATGTGCCGGGAAAACGCTATGCGGTCGGTATTAAAGTGACGCTCGACCGGGACGCCCTGCCGTTGCCGCTGCGCCCGATTGCCTACACTAACCCGCAATGGTATTTATCCAGCGATTGGACATTATGGCCTTTGACAAAATAAAACCCCCCATCAGTTTGTCTATATTGATCCTGTTCGGCTTGATTCTGCTGCTGTTGCAGCTACTGAGCTCGGCAACGCAGGAATCGTCGGAGCTGAGTGCGATGTACTCCTGGCTGCTGTTGGTCAACGGGCTGGGATCGGTGGTATTGCTGGGCTTGGTCGGCGCTAATATTTATTCGCTGGCCCGGCAGTTAAAAAAACGCGAGGCGGGTTCGCGGTTAACCACGCGCATGGTGTCGCTGTTTGTGGTGCTGGCTTTGGCTCCGGCCGCTATCGTGTTTTATTTTTCGATGCAGTTTCTGCATCAGGGTATCGACAGCTGGTTTAATGTGGAAATAGACCGGGCGATGGAAGACGCGCTGGAACTCAGTCAGGCATCTTTGGACCAGCGGATGCGCTGGCATTTGCGGCAAACCGAGCAATTGTCCGGGAAGTTGGTGGATGTGCAGGAAACGCTGGCAACGCTGGAAATGGAAAATCTGCGCGAGCTTTCGGGGGCGTCCGAGATGACCTTGTTTTCCCGGCAGGGCAGGATTATTGCCTCAAGCAGTATCAATCCCGGCGATATTTTGCCGAGCTTGCCGGATGAGCATACCTGGTTGCAGTTGCGCCAGAATTCCGAGTTCGTCGCCTTGGCTCCGGTGCGCGAAGATGAATTGATGATTCGGGTTATCGTTACTATCAAGGGCAAGGAGCCGCAATATTTACAGGCCTTGTATCCGGTGCCGGTAAGAATTGCCGACTTGGCCGATTCGGTGGAATTCGCTTTTGTGCGTTATCAGGAGATGCATTTTTTAAGGCATTCGTTAAAGTTGAGTTTCTCGCTGGCCTTGTCGCTGGTTTTGTTGATGAGTCTGCTGGCGGCGATTTGGGTGGCCTTTATCAGTATCCGTAATATTGTCGCGCCGGTAAAGGCGCTGGTTAAGGGTACGAAAGCCGTGGCTTCCGGGCATTATGACCAGGAGTTGCCGGTTATGGCACAGGATGATTTGGGCTTTCTGGTGGAGTCTTTCAACGAGATGACGCATCGTATCGCCAGGGCCAGCGATGAAACTCGAATGGCCGGGATTGAGGTGGAAAATCAACGGGCTTATCTGGAAACGATACTGGCTAATTTAACGGCGGGAGTGATCAGTTTCGACGCGGAACATAAGATACGTACCGCGAATCAGGCGGCTTACCGGATTTTTCATATTCCTGTGACCCAGTTTGTCGGGCGGACTTTGTTGGAGCTGGTCCAGAATTATGCGGAACTGGCTGAGCCGTTAAAATCCATTCAGCGCTTGTTGGAGCAAGCCGATGATATATGGCAGCAGCGGATTGCTTTCTTGGGTCCTAATGGGCGCCAGGAATTGTTGTGCCGGGGTACGCCGCTATTTTCCCAGGAAGGTCGGCGCGTCGGGGCGGTGGTGGTCTTCGATGATGTGACCGATTTGATTCAGGCGCAAAAAAATGCTGCGTGGGGAGAGGTGGCGAGAAGACTGGCGCATGAAATCAAGAATCCGTTAACGCCGATACAATTATCGGCAGAACGCTTGCAGCACAAGCTGGCCGACAAGTTGGCCGAGGGTGATGCGGATATGTTGCGGCGCTCAACCACAACCATTGTGCAGCAGGTTGTCGCAATGAAAGAGATGGTGGATGATTTTTCGGAATACGCCAAACCGTCCAAAAAACAGACGGTAGATATTGATTTGCCCGCTTTGGTTCAAGAGGTTTTGGCGCTTTATGTGTTAAAGTCAGGGGTTAAATTTAAGGTTGATTGTGAAGCCGGTTTGTTAATGATTAAGGGCGATCCGGTTAGCATCAGGCAGGTTCTGCATAATCTGATAAAAAATGCGTTGGAAGCGATAGGCGACAAGGGCTTGATCGAAATAAGCCTGCGCCGGGTGCAAAAAAATAATACCGATTTTATCGAAATAGCGCTTTACGATGACGGGCCGGGCATTAAAGAGGATCAAATCGAACAGATTTTCGAGCCCTACGTGACCACCAAAGCCAGGGGTACGGGATTGGGCTTGGCGATAGTCAAAAAAATAATAGAAGAACATGGCGGTGCGATTTGGGTTGACGCCGGCCGTAGGACGCCAGGGACGGCGGAAGTGTCGCAAGCGTCAGGGAATCGAGGCGACAAAGTGGGAGCGGGATTTATTATTCAGCTTCCGGCGTGTAATTTTTGAGGTGCCGTAAAAAAATATGAATGCACAAACACCGCATATATTGGTTGTAGATGATGAACCGGACATTCGCCGACTGGTCTGCGAAATTCTTGAGGATGAGGGCTATCAGGTCGCTACGGCCGAAAATGCCGGTGCAGCCAGGGAGTTAAAAAAGGCTAAAGCGCCCGATTTGATCCTGCTCGATATTTGGATGCCGGATACTGACGGCATTACCTTGTTGAAAGAATGGGTTGCGGAAGAGGCCATGCTTTGCCCGGTGGTGATGATGTCGGGGCACGGTTCCGTCGAAGCCGCCGTTGAGGCAACGCGGCTGGGGGCTTACGATTTTCTTGAAAAGCCGCTGTCGCTGGCAAAATTATTATTGATCGTGGAAAGGGCTTTGGAAGCCAGCAGCCTGCAAATGGAAAATGCGGGGCTTAAGCAGCAATTGCATGCCGATATTGAGCCGGTTGGCAAGAGCGCTACCGTTGCAAGGCTCAAGGATCAATTAAAGCGCCTGGCTCAGCACGACGCCAGGGTGTTGTTTGTCGGCGAGGCGGGCGTTGGCAAGGAGATGTATGCCCGATACCTGCATAATAACAGTGCGCATCGGGACGGTCCCTTCGTGGATGTGGCGGTAGGCAGCATATCGCCGGAAAATTCGGCGGTGGAATTTTTCGGCAAAGAGGATGCGGGTAAAGTTTATCCCGGCCTATTGGAGCGGGCGCATAAAGGAACGTTGTTTTTAGGCGAAATTTGCGGCATGGATAAGGAAACCCAGTTAAAGCTGCTCGGTGCTCTGGAGTCCAGTTCTTTCCTACGGGTAGGCGGTAGCGAGGCGGTGCGCGTCGATGTCCGCGTGGTGGCGTCAACCCGCATTGCCTTGGATGAGGAGGTTAAGGCCGGGCGTTTTCGGCAGGACTTGTATTATCTGCTTAATGAAGTCTCGCTCGATATTCAGCCGCTTCGGGAGCACAGTGAGGATGTGCCGGCATTGCTGAGTTTTTATGTCGATTATTTTGTCAGTCAGGACAGATTGCCTTTCCGGAAGTTTTCCATGGCGGCACAAAATTTCTTGCGCAATTACAGCTGGCGCGGCAATGTGCGGGAATTGAAAAATCTGGTGCAGCGCTTGATGATTCTGGGTGCCGGCGAAGATATAGAGATTGATGAGGTGAAGGCGGCGCTGGGCTCGGTGATCGGCGATAGCGTTATTTCCCACGCGGTGCCTGAGTTTTTTAATTTACCGTTAAAAGAGGCCAGGGATCATTTTGAGAAAGCTTATCTGGAGTATCATTTTGAAAGAACCGGCGGCAGCGTTGCAAAATTGTCAGCCGCCGTGGGCATGGAGCGAACGCATCTTTATCGCAAGTTGCATTCATTGAATATTAAGTTGTAGGCGAAAGGTGTGCGGTTTTTTCGCTTTTTGCTCTTCGCCTTTCGCCTGAATCACAAATAAACTTGAAACATCCCCTGATTCTTAGTAAAATCTCGTTTTTTATATTAAGCCTTTAACAGTAAGCCTAAGCAACGATGAAAACATTTAGTGCAAAGCCAGCAGAAGTTAAGCGTGATTGGTACGTGGTCGATGCAGAAGGAAAGACTCTTGGTCGTCTTGCTTCTGAAATTGCGCTACGCCTTCGCGGTAAACATAAACCAGAATATACACCGCATGTTGATACCGGTGATTACATTATTGTAGTAAATGCAGAGAAGATAGGCGTTACCGGCAATAAAGAAAAGGATAAATTGTATCAGCATCACACAGGTTATGTCGGTAATCTTAAGACTGTTACCCTGGGTAAATTGAGAAAAACTTTCCCTGATCGTATTCTTACTACAGCAGTTAAAGGAATGTTACCTAACAATCCACTGGGTCGTGCAATGTTCAAGAAATTGAAAGTTTATGCGGGTCCTGAACACGATCATCAGGCTCAACAGCCACAAGTATTAGAATTATAAGCGGGTAGATCATGGTAGCAGCAGCTCAGTACTACGGAACAGGTCGTCGTAAATGTGCAATAGCACGCGTTTACGCAACGTCAGGCACCGGAAAAATCACTATTAACAAGAAAACTATCGAAGACTATTTTGGCCGTAAAACCGACCAGATGGTTTCTCGTCAACCATTAGGTTGTGTTGATATGGAAGGTAAATTCGATATTAATGTAATCGTTAAAGGCGGCGGTCCATCAGGCCAGGCCGGTGCTATTCGTCACGGTTTGACTCGTGCGTTGATGGTATACGATGAAGCCCTACGTCCAGCGCTTAGAAAAGCAGGTTTTGTTACCCGCGATTCGCGTATTGTAGAACGTAAAAAAGTGGGTTTACACAAAGCCAGAAAACGTCCACAGTACTCGAAACGTTAATCGACTACTTCCATGCAGTAACTCGCGTCGTTACTCATGTGAAAATAAAAAGGGCTGCATTCGTAAGGATGCAGCCCTTTTTTATGGATATTTCAAAGAGGATTGGGCGGTGAAGATTTCGGTTGTTGTTCCTGTTTATAATGAAGCTGATAATATTAGCGCTCTAATTGCAGAGATCGTTAA
>Ga0208393_100320_pt1 | contig 11290 bp, 8 predicted proteins | sample LakWasMet46_HOW7_2_FD_183884 | JGI IMG/M metagenome (GOLD analysis project Ga0208393, IMG submission 183884) | Freshwater sediment methanotrophic microbial communities from Lake Washington under simulated oxygen tension - Sediment Metagenome... | ecosystem: Environmental > Aquatic > Freshwater >...
CAGCTGGTCAACTTCTGGCCGAACATGGAACTCGAGGAGTACATCAACCTCGAGCAGCGGGTGAGCGGGCGCATGGTGCTGCTCGACGTCTCGGCCACCGGTGAGGAGAACCTCATCGAGCAGCAGTCGGGCGACCAGATGAACGACCTCGAGTACCGGCGCAAGCAGCTGCTCAAGCTGCAGGACGCGGTGATCGACCTCGAGGACCTCTCGACGGGCGTGTCCATCGCCGACCTCACGCTGACCGACTTCCGCATCGACCTGGCGCAGCACCAGAAGGCGCACCCAGGCCAGCTCGACGCGATGCCGATGGGTGTGTGGGCCGTCACGACGACCAACGAGGAGGAGGTGCCGCCCGGCGTCCTCTTCTGTCTCCGCGCCGAGGGCGAGGCTGCGCGCCGCGTCGCCGAGTCGGGCTACCCGCTGGCGCCCCACTACCTGGTCCACGTGGGCGAAGACGGAGCGGTGCTGCTGCCGTACACCCAGGCGAAGCGAGGGTTGGATCGCCTGAAGCGCGTCTGTGTCGGTCGCGACCTCCCTGATGACGGCGCCTGCGCGCGGTTCGACCGCGCCACGAGGCACGGCGAGGACATGCAGGCCACGCAGCGCCAGCTGGCGGCGGCCATCGCGTCAGTCGTCGGCAAGCACGAGGAGCGCGCCATGGCGAGCCTCTTCAGCCCCGGCGGCACGCACGCGATGAAGGGTGAGTTCGCCGGCATGACGGACTTCGAGGTGATGGCGTTCCTGGTGGTGTTGACGGCATGAGCAGTGCCGAGGTGCTGGCGGCGCTGCACCTGCCCGCGGCGTCGAGGATCGACCAGCGGGTGCCGAAGAAGCTGCTCCTGGAGAACGGCGCTCCGACGGCGGCGGACAAGAAGCTCGTGAGCGACGGCGTCGAGGAGCTGCGCTGGGTCGCGGCGCTGAAGCCGGCGACGGTGGGGGTGCCCGCGTACGTGGACGCGGAACGCGAGTACCTCGAGGTGGCGGTGCTCCTGCTCTCGATGCGGAAGGTGACGCGGCCCGGCCGGTTAGTCGAGTTGGTGCACCGCGCGGTGCCCTACCCGGTGCTGCTCGTGGTGGAGCACAGCGCGCGGCCTGGGCTCTCTGTGGCGCACAAGCGCTGGGCGCAGCGTGAGGCGCAGCGGGTCGTGCTCGACGGCGAGGTGCGTGAGCTCGAGCCTGGGCACCAGACGGCGGCGCCGCACTGGCAGGCCTTGCTCGACGCACTGGCGCAGGAGCGGCAACCGCGGGACTCGCTGAAGGCCTTCTACGACGGCTGGGTGAACGCGTTGGTCGCGCTGGAGGCCGCGCGCGTCACGGGCTCGTTCTCGGCGGCCGCGTCCGCGGAGGAGGCCCGGCGGAGGAGTGAGGCCTTGGCGACGCTGGCTCGGCTGGAGGTCGAGCGCGGACGACTCCGGGCGGAAGCGCGCAAGACAAAGCAGGTCCCGCGGCAAGTAGAGCTCAACCTGAAATTGAAGCGCGTCGAAGCAGCGCAGGAGGAAGCACGAAAGAAGCTATGAAGCAGCCCGTAATGAAGAAGCTCACAGCAGCGGATCCTGAGACCAAGTCTGCCGACCTCATCGCGGACAACGTGGAGCGCCTGAAGGCGCTGCTCCCTGAGGCGTTCACCGAGGGGAAAATTGACTTCGAGGTGCTCAAGCAGCTCCTCGGCGGCGCCGTCGAGGAGCGCGAAGAGAAGTACGGGCTGAGCTGGTATGGGAAGCGACAGGCGCGGCAGCTCGCTCTGACGCCGTCGACGGGCACGCTCCGGCCGCGACCGGAGGAGAGCGTCGACTGGGACCAGACGAAGAATCTGTTGATCGAGGGTGACAATCTCGAGGTTCTGAAGCTGCTTCAGAAGTCGTACGCGGGGAAGGTGAAGGTCATCTACATCGACCCGCCTTACAATACTGGAAAAGACTTTGTGTACAGGGATAGCTTTCAGGACAATGTTCAGAACTATCTTGAGCTGACACAACAAATCGAGTCGGGAGCGCGCATCACGAGCAATGTTGAACACTCGGGTCGATTCCACACCGACTGGCTCAACATGCTTTACCCGCGGCTACAGCTTGCACGCCAACTGCTCAGCGAAGACGGGATGATATTCGTAAGTATCGACGATGCTGAGGCTCCCCGGCTGCGCGCTATGATGGACGAGCTGTTTGGCGAAGAGAACTTCCAGTGTCAGTTCATATGGCGGAGCGACGGAAATTTCGACAATCAGGCCAAATTTAAGATCTGTCACGAGTACGTCATTGCGTATGCCAGAAACGCTGAACTGGTGGCAATGCCGCCTGTTGTTGATCCATCGGTCCCGAAAGATAGTAAGCTGTTCTTGGCAGAGATCAGAAATACAATTATCAAGAATGGACCGAAGAACCCCGTGAGCGAGGTCGTGTTGCCTCCGGGATTTCCGGCTGCATTCAGAGAGGGCGAAATTCCCCCACGCTCGGATTCTTGGCCTAGGTTTGACAGGAAGATTCAGGTGGCCGAGGGGCGGCTCAGGGAGTCCGTTGCGGTGTCCAGTGGTTGGAGTTCAAGGGAGATGCTTGTTGAGTATATCGAAGGCGGGTTTCAACCAATAGCCGATGCCAAGGGTCAGGAGACGTCCTTTGTGATGACGGCGAGTGGAGCAATCGAGGCCATCAAGAAGAGGACGGGAACGCCAAGCCACGTTCTCTCCGTCATCTCCGGCGTGGGGGGACCCCAGAAGGCTACCGCTCAGTTGGCGGAAATCGGTGCAGTTTTCGATGGCTACCCCAAGCCCGTCGCGCTCGTTTCATATTTGCTTTCAATGGTTGTTGGTGTTGGCGATTTGGTGGTCGACTTCTTTGCTGGCTCGGGAACGACTGGCCATGCGGTCTTCGAGTTAAATGCGAAGAATGCTGCCGGTCTTCGGTTTGTTCTTGTTCAGCTTCCGGAGCCGCTGTCTCCCGACCGACCTTCGCAGGCCGAAGCTGCTGCGTTCTGTGATAGCTTGGGGAAGCCTCGCTCGATCTCGGAGCTGACAAAGCAGAGACTGCGGCTTGCCTCATCAGCCGTCAAGGCGAGCCTTGGTCGATTGTCAGACCTCGGCTTCCGCTCCTTTAGGTTGGATTCAAGCAACCTGCGAGCCTGGTCGTCCCACCGAGAGAACTTCGCCCAGACACTCGAGGAGGCCGCCGACCACCTCAAGACCGGCCGCACCGAGCAGGACATCCTCTACGAGCTCCTCCTCAAGCTCGGCCTCGATCTCTGTGTCCCCATCGAGACCCGTCAGATCTCCGGCCACACCGTGCACAGTGTCGGCGCCGGCGCGCTCTTCGCGTGCCTCAGCGAGAAGCTCACCCGCCAGGGCGTCGAGCCGCTCGCCGAAGGTCTTCTCGCCTGGCATCGCGAGCTCAAGCCCGCAGTCGAGCCCACTTGCGTTTTCCGCGACGCAGCCTTCGTTGACGACGTAGCGAAGACCAACCTCGCCGCCATCCTCCAGCAGAACGGGCTCACCAACGTCCGGAGCCTCTGAGCCGTGGCCCCCATGAAGCTCCACTTCGAGCCCGACCTCGACTACCAGCACGATGCCATCGAGGCCGTCTGCGACCTCTTCCGCGGCCAGGAGCGCTGCGCCACTGAGTTCACCGTCACCACGCCCCGCGTCGACCAGGCGCTGCTCGGCTTCGCCCAGAACGATCTTGGCCTCGGCAACCGGCTCAGCCTCCTCGATGACGAGCTGCTCGCCAACCTCCGCGCCGTCCAGCTCCGCAACGGCCTGGCGCCCTCGTCGGCGCTCTCGTCCGGCGACTTCACCGTCGAGATGGAGACCGGCACCGGCAAGACGTACGTGTACCTGCGCACCATCTTTGAGCTGAACAAGCGCTTCGGCTTCTCGAAGTTCGTCGTCGTCGTGCCCTCCGTCGCCATCAAGGAGGGCGTCTACAAGTCCCTGCAGATGATGCAGGACCACTTCCGCGGCCTCTACGCCGGCACGCCCTTCGACTACTTCCTTTACGACTCGTCGAAGCTCGGCCAAGTCCGTAACTTTGCCACGGCCTCACACATCCAGGTGATGGTCGTCACCGTCGGCGCCATCAACAAGAAGGACGTCAACAACCTCTACAAGGACAGCGAAAAGACCGGCGGCGAGAAGCCCATCGACCTCATCCGCGCGACGCGGCCCATCCTCATCGTCGACGAGCCACAGAGCGTCGACGGCGGCCTCTCAGGCGCCGGCAAGGAGGCGCTGAGCGCGATGAACCCGCTGTGCACGTTCCGCTACTCCGCGACCCACGTCGACAAGCACCACATGGTGTTCCGCCTCGACGCCGTCGACGCTTACGAGCGGAAGCTCGTGAAGCAGATCGAGGTCGCCTCGGCCACCGTCGAAGACGCCCACAACCGCCCGTACGTGCGCCTCGTCTCCGTCAGCAACAAGAAGAAGCAGGGCATCAGCGCCGTCCTCGAGATCGACGTGCAGCAGAAGACCGGCAGCGTCACGCGGAAGGAGGTCACCGTTCAGGACGGCGACGACCTCGAGCTCACGACCGGCCGCGCCGTCTATCGAAACTGCCGCGTCGGAGAGATCCGCGCCGGCAAGGGCAAGGAGTCGGTCGAACTCCGCGTCCCCGGTGCTGAGCAGTTCCTGAAGGTCGGCGACGCCGTCGGCGACGTGGACGCCAGCGCCGTGCAACGGCAGATGATCCGCCGCACCATCAAGGAGCACCTCGACAAGGAGAAACGCCTTCGCCCGCAAGGCATCAAGGTGCTCTCCCTCTTCTTCGTGGACTCGGTCGAGAAGTACCGCCTGTACGACGACGCCGGCCAGCCCAAGAAGGGCGAGTACGCGGTGATCTTTGAGGAAGAGTACGCGCGATTCGCCCGCCACCCCGATTACGTCACGTTGTTTCAGGAGGTCGACCGCTCGCGCGCGCCGCACGAGGTCCACGACGGCTACTTCTCCATCGACAAGAAGAAGGTCGGCGTGAGGACCATCGACGTGTTCCGCGACACCCGCGGTGACACGAAGGTCGACGACGACACGTACAACCTGATCATGAAGGACAAGGAGCGGCTCTTGAGCTTCGAGACCCCGCTCAAGTTCATCTTCTCCCACTCGGCCCTTCGCGAGGGCTGGGACAACCCGAACGTCTTTCAGATCTGCTCGCTGCGCGACATCCGCACCGAGCGCGAGCGGCGTCAGACCATCGGGCGTGGGCTCCGTCTCTGCGTCAACCAGCAGGGCGAGCGCGTCCGCGGCTTCGAGGTGAACACGCTCACCGTGGTGGCGACCGAGAGCTATGAGGCCTTCGCCGAGAATCTCCAGCGGGAGATCGAAGAGGCGACGGGCATTCAGTTCGGGCTGGTCGAGCAGCACCATTTCATCGGGCTCGTCGGCGAGCCCGGCGCGAAGGCGCTCTGGAACGACCTGAAGGCGCGCGGCTACATCGACGGCAAGGGCCGCGTCCAAGACAGCCTGAAGCTAGCGATCAAGGCCGGTACACTGACGCTTGCGCCGCAATTCGACCCGCAGCGCGCGCCGATCACCGAGTTGCTCCGCAAGCTCTCGGGCCGACTCGAGATCAAGAACGCCGACGAGCGCCGGCAGGTGCGGGCGCGGCAGGCGGTACTCCACGGGGCCGAGTTCAAGGCCCTGTGGGATCGCATCAAGTACAAGACGACCTACCGCGTCGAGTTCGACAACGAGGCGCTCATCCGCGCCTGCATCCGCGCTGTGCAGGACGCGCCACGCATCGAAAAGACCCGGCTCCAGTGGCGCAAGGCCGACCTCGCGATCGGCAAGGCCGGCGTCCACGCGATCGAGATCGAAGGCGCCGCCACCATCGTGCTGGAGGAGTCGAATATCGAACTCCCCGATCTCCTCACCGAGCTTCAGGACCGCACGCAGCTCACGCGTCGCACGCTCGTGCGTGTGCTCAAGGAGTCCAGCCGGCTCGATGACTTCCCACGGAACCCTCAGCAGTTCATTGAACTGGTGGCCGAGGCCGTCAACCGGTGCAAGCGCCTCGCGATCGTCGATGGCATCAAGTACCAGCGCCTTGGCGATGACGTCTTCTTTGCGCAGGAACTCTTTGAGCGTGAGGAACTCACCGGCTACCTCAAGAACATGCTCGAGCAGACGAAGAAGTCCGTCTACGAGCAGGTCGTCTACGACTCGAACAACGAGGCGCGTTTCGCCGAAGACCTCGAGAAGAATGCGGCGGTGAAGGTGTACGCAAAGCTGCCCGGTTGGTTCTCAGTTCCCACACCACTCGGTGGCTACAACCCCGACTGGGCGGTGCTCGTGCAGACCGATCAGGGGGAGCGCCTGTACTTCGTCGTCGAGACAAAGAGCAGCCTCTTCACCGATGACCTCCGTGACGCCGAGCGAGCAAAGATCCGCTGCGGCGAGGCGCACTTCGAGGCGCTCAGGCAGGGCGAGCGACCGGCCCTGTACGTCGTAGCGTCCTCGGTTGACGGTCTGCTGAGCCATCATGGGCAACCCGAAACCTAGCCGGCTGATTGGGATTCGCCTGCACCAGCGCCTGCCGCGACCTCGGCCGGCGGCTGCGACGCCGAGGTGGGCCCTCGGCAGGGCGGCGCTCCTGCGGCGACGCGGGGTGGATCTGGCGGTGCACGGCGTAGGTCTGCAATCGTCAACCAGGTTGGGAGTGTCTGGTCACGCGCACCTTTGAACCCGCGGCCGCTCCAGATTCCGGAGCACATTTTTTGACGACCACCCGGATCAGCGTTGGATCAGCCGGTAGCCACCTGTTCCACCTCACCGGAGACATCGACCATGAACGAGCGAAACAACACCCCCGACACCTCCATGGAGCGCCGTCAGCGCCAGGGCGCCGCCGCCTCGATGTGGGGCGAGCTCGTGGTCGAGATGTCGTGGCGGCCCAGCGACAAGCCGAAGGTCGAGTCCGACGGCTGGCTGCGCGCGAACGGCTACCTGCCCGAGCGCCGCCAGGGCCGCTGACTCAGGAATTCCCCGGGGGATCCGAAACTATTTCGGATCCCTCCGGCAAGTCCTTGAATCAATTGAATCTCAGCCCGGACGATCCGAAATAGTTTCGGATCATTCCGGAAATTCTCGAGCTCACTTCACGCCGAGCTTGGCGGCGAGCGAGTCGATGGTCTTCCCGGTCTTGCCGTACAGCTCCGCGTCGCGCAGGCGCGCGTTGAGCTTGGCGTGCTCGGGGTTCTTCGCGGTGTCCTTGCCCCACTTCTTGTCGAGGTCGTACGCCGCCTCGAGGTAGTCGCCGTAGAGCTTCTGCAGCTCGCCGCTCTTCTGCAGCACCGTGGGGTCGTTCTCGAACAGCTTCTCGATGGCGTCGCGGCGGCGGGCGAACGTCGCGTAGGCGCCGCTGCCCGTCACCACCGGCTCGTCCTTCGGGGGCGGGGGCGTGTCCTTCACCGCCACCGGCTCGGGATCCGCGACGGGCTGCTTGGCGGCGACGACCGGCTCCGGCTTCTTCTCGGGAGGCGCGTCCTTCTTCGGCGCCGCGTCTTCGGCCTTCGCGGTGGCGTCGGCGATCTGCTGCTGCGCCTTCTTCTGCAGCTCCGCCGCCTTGGCGAGCGCCGCGTCCTGGCGCTTCTTGGCCCAGGCCTTCGCCTCTTCCGGGTCGGTGGGCATCTCTTCGAGCTCGGTGCTCGGCGCCGCCTCGGCCTCTTCACCGTCAGCCGCCGCCACCGCCGCGCTGGGCGTCGAGCCGCCGCTGCCGAGCGCCGCGATGCTGGCGCGGACGCCCTGAATGAGGCCCCAGCCGGTGCTCAGCAGCGTCAACACCGCCAGCACCTTCACCACCATCGACACCCAGTTGGCGACCTTGAAGCCCACCACCAGCCACTGGTGGAACACGTAGAGGGTGACCAGCGAGCCGACCACCATCAGCAGCGGGCCGAGCAGGCTGATGAAGGGAATCGCCACCGACGCGAGCAGAATGCCCACCGCCTGCGGCACGGCGATGATGATCGCCACCGTCATCGTCTGCAGGAAGAAGTTGGTGCGCGAGCGCTCGTCCGATTCGCCCTTCAGCTTGGTGATCACCCACGCCGTCACCGGGTGGAACACCCAGCCGTAGACGATCGCGCCGATGAAGGCCGAGATGGTCTGCACGATGGGGAAGAACGACGAGAACGAGAAGGTGTGCGTCGGCCCGATCAACAGCCCGAGGCCGGTCGCGAAGGCCGGCAGCAAGAACGTCACCAGCAGCGAGGGCAGCGCGTAGCCGATGAGCTCGGTCTTCCCCATCGGCTCGGCGGGCTGCTCTTCGATCGCCGTGCGCACCGTGCCCAGCGGGTTGAGCAACATCTTGGGGACGTTGAGCAGGTAGTAGGCGAGGCCCTTGGGCGCGGCGACGAACATCGCCAGGAACTTCTTCACCGGGCTCTCGTCACCGCCGGCGCTGCCGCTGTCCTTCTCGAGGGCCGCGGTCGCGGTGCGCTTGGGCGCCGGGGCCGAAGCCGCGGTCTTCGCGTTGCTCGGCGCGGGCGGGGCCTTCTTCGCGGCGGGCGCGGGCGCCGCGGCGGGCTTGCCTCTCGGCGGCGCGACCGTCTTCGCGCCGGGATCGTCGTACGGTTCCTCTTCGTCGGCCTGCACCGCGACGACCTCGAACTCACTCTGGCCGACGGTGAACGTCGCGCCTTCCTGCAGCTGCACCGGGCGGGGCGCGCGCTGGCCCTGCGGCACGGCGAGGGTCTCGAGCAGCCACTGGCCGCCCTTGAGCGACACGCGCGCCTGGCGTCGTTGTCCTCGATCTGAATGTCTGCATCGCCGCCGACGCGCCCGAAGATGTAGCCCTCGGGAGGAACGTCGATGTCTTCGTTGGTCGTGAGGTCGCGGAGGGTGACGAGGGCCATAGAGGCGCGCAGGCTTTCTCACCTGCGCACCCGTGTCGAGCGAGTTCAGTCCTGACGGTTGAGCGAGTCGAGGTAGCTGCCGTCGACCGGCTGCCGCTCCTCGCCGTCGAGGAACACCCGGGCGCGCAGGCGACCCTCCGCCGACACCGCCACGTCCGTGCCCGCGGGCAGCGCGAAGAACTGGGTCAGCGGCGGCACCCGCACGGCGATCTCGATCAACGGCACCACCGTCAACGCCTCGGGCTTCTGGTGATCATGCGCGTCGTCGGTGCAGCCGACGAACCACCCCGAGTCTGACGGGGTGCTGGGCTCGGTGCGCCCCATGATGAAGGTCGGCGCGTCCCACACCCGCTCGCAGACGATGGCCTGCAGCGCCTGCCGCGGGTAGTCCACGCGCTCGCGCAGCCCCAGGCTCTCGAGCACTTCCTTCTGACGCCAGGTCTCGAAGAGCGACTGATCGACCGACTCGATCCACTTCAGCTCGTGCTTGAGGTCGGGCTCGAGCACCCCCAGCGTTCCGTCGTCGCGCTGCATGAGCCGCAAGGTGGCCCACCCGAGCTGCACCGTCTGGCCGGGCTTGAAGCGGGTGCCGTTCGCCACCGCGCCCTCGAAGTAGCCGAGCAGCATCTTCTCGAGCCCGGGCACCGGCACGTCGCGGTTGAAGCGGAGCGTGAACTCCGGGTGGCCGTGCGCGGCGCACTGGGTGGTCTGGTATTCGCCCGCCGCCGTCACTTGAGGACGCTCGCATGCTCGGGCGGGGTGCGCACCTCGGTGTGGCGCTCGACGACGCGCGCCAGGCGCAGGAGCAGGTGCTCTTCGTACGGCCGCCCCATCAGCTGCACGCCGACCGGGAGCCCCTCGCGATCGAAGCCCGCGTTGACGCTGATCGCCGGGAAGCCGGTGAGGTTCGCCACGCGCACGAAGCGCATCAGCGCGTCCACCACCGGGAGGTTCGACTCACCATCGGGCAGCGACGCCTCGTTGATCGCCGGCGCGGTGATGGCGCAGGTCGGCGTCACCACCACGTCGCAGCTCTTCATCAGCTTCAGCCAGTCGCGCGTCATCGCGTGGCGGTGACGCAGCGCGTGCACGTAGTCGGTGGCGCGCAGGTGCTGGCCGATGGCGAGGTTGGTGCGCGAGTCGAGCCCGAACTGGCCGACGTCCTTCACGATCTGCGCGCGCATCGCCTCGCTCATCTCGCTCAAGATGATGGTGCTGTGGGTCCACAACACGGTGTTCTGATCAGGCCCGGCGATCTCCACCACCGTCGCGCCCGCGTCGGTCAACACCTTCACCGCCGCGCGGCACCTCGCGACCACGTCAGCCGACGCGTCTTCGAACCACGGCCAGCAGATGCCCAGGCGCACGCCGCGGAGATCGCCGTTCTCGTAGTCGGCGAGGTGCGGCGCGGGCTGGAGCTGTGAGACGAGATCGTGATCGTCCGGGCCGGCGAGCACCGCGTACATCGCCGCGACGTCGTCGACGGTGAGCCCCATCGGCCCGACGTGCCCGACGTTCCAGCACAGCGGCGGCACGCCCGTCTCGGGGATGCGCCCCCACGTCGCCTTGAGCCCCACGATGCCGCACAGCGCCGCGGGGATGCGGATCGACCCACCGCCGTCGGCGCCGATCGCCAGCGGAGAGAGTCCGGCGGCCACCACCGCGCCCGACGCGCTCGAGCTCCCGCCGGTGATGTGGCCCCGGTTCCACGGGTTGCGCGCCGCGCCGTGCCACGGGTTGAGGCCGATCGGGTTGATGCCGATCTCGTTCATGTTGGCCTTGCCGAGGATCACCGCGCCGGCGGCCTTGAGCCGCGCCGCGACCGTCGAGTCCTTCGCCGCCACGTCTTTGCGCCAGCGGGTGCCGAGGGTGGTCGCGAAGCCCTCGAGATCGACCTCGTCTTTGAGCACCACCGGGATGCCGTCGAGCACGCTCAGCGGGGTGCCCGCCTTGAGCCGCCTCGCCGACGCTTCGGCCGCCGCCAGCACCTCGTCGGGCTTGCGCGCGATGAAGAGGCCGAGGCGCTCGTCGCGGCCGTCGAGGCGATCGTGGGCCCGGGCGTGGCGATGGCGCGGGCGGCCTGCTCGACGGCCGACGGCTGCGGTCCTGGCGAAGGCGGGTGGGGCAGCGGGTGCTGAATGGGCGGGGCGTCACCGGCCGACAGCTCGCGCCACTGATCGATGCCGCTGTCGGAGATCAGCTTGTCGAGGAGCACGGGCCCCACGCCGCTCTCGATCGCGCGCACGAAGGCCTTCAGGGCGAGGCCGGCCACGCGGGGCGCCTTCACGTCTTGTCGCTGGTAGCTCATGGGCGCGGCAGCCTACACGCCCACCTGAATATTGCTGCCGGGGTCCTCGTTCTGAGGCGCCATGAACCAAACACTCCTTGGGCTCATGGTGGCGGTGACGGTGATGGGCGCGCAGGTGGCGCGCGCTGACGACTACGACGG
>Ga0208393_100343_pt1 | contig 10903 bp, 4 predicted proteins | sample LakWasMet46_HOW7_2_FD_183884 | JGI IMG/M metagenome (GOLD analysis project Ga0208393, IMG submission 183884) | Freshwater sediment methanotrophic microbial communities from Lake Washington under simulated oxygen tension - Sediment Metagenome... | ecosystem: Environmental > Aquatic > Freshwater >...
TCCAATTAATTAAGATATATCGAGAATGGGTAGCAGCAAGGCGACAACACCCACCAATCCCAACAAGAATATATTCTTATGTGCTAGCAACTCTGATTAATGAGGTGAACGTTTTTTTAAGTGTTGCTGACAGTGTTACTTTACTAATTAAAGAATGTATTGATAATCCTCTTGCCGGAAGAAGCCAAAGCAGTCATCGGAGAATTGCCAAAAGAACTGGAGAACAATCTAAGAATGCACCGGACTTCACTAAACTTCTTCAGAAGTATAATTTAGAAAAATTTTGGGAACAGCGAGGCTATCAGACATCAGTTAAGGGTTTGGCCAGCATGATTGCTGAAGCTAGAGATGTTGCAGCGCTTCAAATACAAGCATTCAGTGGAATGAGAGCCGGTGAGGTAGAGTCTCTTCCCTTTTTCTGCTTAGATGAAGAGTCTAATAATGGCGCAAAACACTACATTATTAAGGGGCGAACCACTAAACTTTCTTCTGGAAAAGTGAAGCGTGTGCAATGGATAACTAGCTCTAGTGGTAAGCAAGCAATCGAATTGGCACAGAAAATATCCATTGCATTTTATTCTGCATTTGGAGATGTACCAGGAAAGTCAAATGAAAGAATTAACAGTCACTACCTCTTTGTGGCATCCGTATTTTCAATAAAAACATTCAGAAATATTCCTTTTCAATATAATGTTTTTTCCAAAAGAGATAATTTACGTGCAAAGCTTCAGCCGATTATTTATGAGGAGGATTTGCAAGAGCTTGAAAGAATAGACTTACATCGGGCGTGGCGTGACGAGTCTAGATTCGAGGTAGGTAAGCCATGGAACTTGACTACACATCAACTGAGGCGATCACTAGCTTTGTATGCACAGAGATCTGGCCTAGTCTCAATTCCATCTCTAAAACAACAATTGCAACATATAACAAGAGAAATGTCTTATTACTATGCCAGAGGATCAACTTTTGCAAAAAACTTTATATTAAATGATAGCTCAATTAAACATTTCGGACATGAATGGCAGAATAGCGAACCTATTTCACAATATTTAAGTTATTTGAAAAACGTAATCTTGAATGATGACCACTTATTTGGCTCGCACTTTAATTGGGTTGATAAAACCTTGCGCAACGAGGATGGCATAATATTAATTGATCGCGAGAGTACATTTCTGAAGTTTAAAAAAGGTGAAATGGCCTACAAGGAGACAATAATTGGTGGTTGCGTTAAAACTGGGCCATGCAACATCAGCCCTGTAGACTTTTTGCAAGTAGAGTGTTTAAAAAGCCATTGTAAAAATCTTGTTGGTAGTAGAGTAAAGCTAGAGCGAGTAATAAATGTACAAGCAAAACATGTTTTTCGGCTTCATGAGATTTCAGCAGAATCCTCCGAGTATTTGCAAGCTAGATCTGATTTAGACGTGCTTGTTGATACATTAAAACAATTAAACGAAGAGAGTTGATTGATTATGGAAAATGAAGCTCTTATTGAGTATTTTGAGGCATTAGAGAGGCTAAAAAAGGGTACGCCCAGAATATTATCTAGGGGTACTAAAATTACTAATGATGCAGTTTCACTAGAGGCTGGAAGGAAAAAGGGAAGCATAAAAAAATCCCGTGAACCGTTCCGAGAGTTAATTCTGGCAATTGAGCTTGCTTCAACTGAACAGTTAAATGATAAGAATCAAACCAAGGATAAATTGGTAAAGGTAAGAAACGATTTAAAAAGTTTACGTGAGCAACTTGACGATTCACTAGCTAGAGAAGTTTCTTTATTGCTTGAACTTTACGAAGCTAAAAAGCTTCTGTCTAAATTCACTGGCGCAGAAATTATTCCAATCAGAAGTTCCAATAAAAATGATTAATAGTAACTCTTGCTTGTTAGCTTAAGTTTCTTTATAAAAATTTACTCTAACACCTTGAGTCATATCTCAACTTGATTTTTTTCTAGCCAAAACTCTGGTTTTAGCATGAGTATATGGGATAAATATATTTAACTTTATAAGCAAGCTAAAAACCCAATCTAATAGGATTCTTTGTGTATGCTAAACTTCTCAAGCAAGATGCTTATAGAAGTTTTCTGTTGAGGGATATAAATGTCTAATGGATGATGGTCCTCCCACCCTAGAGCAGATGGGAGTCTATTGGTAGATTTGTACCTCAAGACAAATCATTAGCAACAAGTCGTAAGAGGTTAATCGCCATAATTACAGGCAACTCAGTCTAATAGGCTTAGAAGAAACTTCAATTTATCCTTTTAGCAGCTTCAAAATTAAATTCTCAGTCAATACTGAGAACAATAATAAGAGTAATTTTTACAGTAATTACATACCTCTTGAATCCTCATCTTTAAAAAATAATGTCAGCCAATATGAAAGTTAAAAACTCTGCAATTATTTATACAGGTTATACCTATCAAACATTGCAAGGGGTAAAGATATTAGCTGATTGGTTAAGCAGCCCAGCGACCTATGCTCGTGTAGCGTTCGAGGCAGATGAAGATAATGCAGAAATTCCGACTGGAATTGATGACATTGTTTGTGAGAGACCTGACGGGGTAGTTGATTTCTGGCAAGTTAAATTCACACCATCACCAGAAAAAGCAGAGAACTCGTTTAATTGGGAATGGCTTTTAGCTGTATCTGGTAAAACAGAGCGCTCAAGATCAATTCTAAGAAAAATATATGACGCAATATTAAAAGTTGACGAAAGTAAACTTGGGCAGGTGATATTACTATCCAACAAAGTACCAGATAGGAAAATGGAGGATAGTCTTAAGGGTAATAAGTTTAATTTCGATAAGATTGATGCCACAACACAAAAGCAAATAACCGATCAATTGGGGGATGAAAAAGCAGCGAGATATTTATTCTCTAAGCTAACAGTTCAACACAGCGATAAGAACTATTTGGTGCTTCGTAACAGTGTTGAAGCAGAGTTGATAAAGTATTCGGATCAAGCCGGTGTCGAAAGACTCATAAATCGATCTCGAGAATGGGCCATGTTTCGAGATACACCATCCGAAAATGGTTGGATTTATTTACATCATTTACGGGAGCTTTTATCCCTGCAAAGACCAGACCCTATACCAGAGTTGTTTGCTGTACCTGAGGACTATTGCGTTCCGGACATAAGTTTCCATGAACAAATATTAGACAAAATTAAGAACTCTTCAGGCGAGACAATTACTTTGACTGGAAGTCCAGGAAGTGGAAAAAGCACCTACTTATCCTTCTTATGCGAGAAACTGGATGAACTAAAAATACCACTTATTCGACATCACTATTTTTTATCGTTAGGAGATTCCACTACCGATAGATTAAGTCCTAGGGTAGTTGCTGAGTCTTTGTTGTATCAAATTAATAGTTTTCATAATAAAGCTAACGCTGATACATCTAGGCCCGAAGGATTGAGCGAGGCACTTAAACAATGTGCTTCATATTACAAAAGCAAGGGAGTACCGTTTGTTGTTTTGATAGATGGGCTTGATCATGTATGGCGAGATAATGGAAAAAATAAAAAACCATTAGAAGAAATATTCAAGCAGATACTTCCCGCGGCTGAAAATCTGGTTGTCCTTATTGGTACGCAACCAGTTGATGATGAGCTTTTGCCAAATCGGTTATTACAATTCTCTCCTAAAGTGCATTGGCAATGGTTGCCAAGCATGACAGGTAACTCAATCTACGAGTATTTGAATCAACAACTTAAAGCAGGAAGATTGTTCACTAATTGCGATGAAAGTCACAGTGATTCAGTGATTCGAGCTAGTGCTAGTGCAATGCTAGGAGTTACTAAAGGCTATCCATTGCATGTTATATATTCTGTAGAGTATCTCTCCATTAAAGGCAAAGCACTGACCGATTGGGAAATTGAGAAGTTGCCTCCATGTATGGACGGCAATATTGCGAACTACTATGCGGATCTTTGGAGAGGTTTGAATTATAAGCAAAGAGATGTACTCCATCTTTGTAGTGGATTTCAATTTGCATGGCCGAGAAATGGGGTTGGAAAAGTTGTATCTGACGAGCATAGCGAAGCACCTAGCGTTGATGCTGTCGCTCATATGCTTTCCGAAGGATTTAATGGAGTTAGACCATTTCATGAAAGCCTAGTTGTTTTTGTCAAAAATCAGGAAGAGCACGAACGTAGAGTTAATGAGCTTCTGCCAGGTGTTTGTGATTGGTTAAGTAATTTAGCTCCACCGTATTTAAAAGATAACTGGCTATGGTCAAGCCAAGCAAAAGCTGGAAACTCTAATCCACTGCGCCAAGGAGTTAATCGAGACTGGATACTAGATAGAGTTACACACGGTATGCCGGTCGACTCTTTCTTGCGATTACTTTCAGAGGCTGAATATTATGCTTTTGAAGATAACGAGTATTCGGAAGCCTACAAGCATCGAGAACTCAAAATGAGGTTAGCTAATGGACCAAAATTTCAAACTTGGGACTCTACAAATTTAGAGATTCTATCTACAAATAGCGCAGATAGTTTTTGCATAAACGAGGCTTTATCTCGCCAGAATGAATACTCTCCAATCAGGCTCTCCATATTAGCAATTTCCCTCTGGGAGCAAAACGACATTGAGCGCGCACAACAATTGTCGCGTAAAGCCATCTCAAGATACAGCACGAATTCAAAGCTGATGAATTCAAGTAGTCCTCAAGATGATGAAAATGAAACTGTGGCAGTCATAAAGGCCGGCGTACTGACCGATAGCCTTAACTTTGATTCAATTTTCGATAAAGCCTTTATACATTGGTCGGATAAGTTAATAAAGTCATTTAGAGATGCATGCTGTACGATTCCTGATATAGATTTATTAATGAGGGCATGGAAAGTCTTGCCTAATAATCATGATCAGAAAAGGTTAATAGAACTTGATGTAATCAGATTAAGCATTTTGGAAAATGCCGAAATTGGCTTGCGCGAAGAGAGTAAAGAGTTTCTGAACCAAGGGCTACTAAATTTTATAGCACTATTTTCAGAATCTGAATTTCCAGATATTTCTACCGCATATTTGGATGAGGAAATTGAATCAGTATTCAAAGTTAAGCCTAAGCAAAATTATTCTGGCTGGTTCTTCAGTAGTATAAATTTAAGATTAAGCGCGGAAGGTGATTTTTGTTGGCTTCCTATCGATTATAAGGTTGATGGCATTGACACCTCTCCTCTATACGAGTTGTTAAATCACTTCGCAGACGCTGCTGCTTTTACTTTGAATTACAAAAAGGAGCTCAGCTTTGACTTTGCATGCACATTTCTAGATGACACACCATACCTGGATAAAAGTACTGGCTGGGAGTCTCAGCAACAAGAAACTCTTTTCAGGCGCGACTGGGTTGAAATTTCAGCTGACTGCCATCTTGTGACATGTAGTGACCTAATTAACGATGAAGTAATTAAGAATATATTAGCTAATGATGAAGTAAATACTGAGTGGTTGAGGTTATGGTATTTAGAGCAAAATTGTAAGCTGATGACTGATACAGCTGCTGAATATCTCATTGAGATTGAATCCAACCGTTTATTGAGTGAAGTCGGTGAAACAATTGATAGGTCAAACACGTTTCTAGAGTTAGCTCGCATTGCACAGTTGCATAATCTAACCACACACTTTGAAAAATGTTTAAGACTCACTTGGGATTTTGTATTGGGTTACATCCACCATAAAGATCCAACTATATTTGATGTTTTACACGGTATTGATTATTTATCTGATAAAGATCCAAAAGCTGCACTTAATTTATTAGAGCGAGTTTCACCAACCGTTTTCAATATTTCAGAATTTACAGATGGGGACGAAACTAGACATGCTAAAACTACATTTTCAAAAATAATTGCAAAATTAAACTTACAAACAGCTGCATCTATATATGATCATAGGCTGGGCGAAGGCGAATGGTACTATGCGGATCAAACGCTCTTACATGTGCTCGAGCATAGTGATTTTTCAAATCCAATTATTAAACACCTATTTTTAACTGGATTATCATCAGAATGTGTAGAACTCTTGAAACAAAAACAAGAGGCTGGAGACACTAATTCAATTGATATTGTGGATCAATTGAAAAGGGATTTAGGTCTAAAGTTTTCAATAGCTGATGAGAAAGTTGAAGCTCAAAATGAATTAGATTCATTCGGTGAAAACATCACGCTGAATCTCTCGGATTATCCTCCTAAAAAATACAATGAAATCATTGCTGCGTTAAAGGGTAAATTCAGTACCAGTGGTTTTTGGAAAAACTGGTACGAATATTGGGTTAGTTGTGGGCAAGAAGCTGAACTAGTTAAGGTATTGATTCCAGATTTATCAGAAATGACTGATGATTTTGATGATAGACGGTATTTACTGGATATGCTTTTCGAAAGTCATCGCAGGCTAAGTGGTAAAAACAAAGCATTTAAGACATTAGTAGCTGCTCATAAAGGTATGAATGGCTGGGCTAATTGGTATGAAAGTACTGAAGCTAGCTTAAAAAGATTAAAGAAAGTTGCCGAGTTATATCCAAACCGGATAAATGAATTCATAAAAGACACTTCAAAACAGCGAAGAATCTGGGATGATAAATTAGGAAATTTAATCATACCCGGTGACAAATTGGTTTATTTGTTTTCACAAGCAAATAAAGTCGAAGAGGCCTCAAAGTTATCACTTGAGATGATCGAAGCTTTGGAGAGAAGTTTAAGAAATATTCAGTTAACAAAACCGATTATAGACTGGGAAAGCAACTGTAGTTCAGACGAGTTGCTATTAAAAGTCCTGATTTCGAGAGTCAAAATTCCAGTCTCATCAGTAAAAATGAGGACAATAGAGATACTGTCTTCACTTCTACAAAGTAAGTTGCCTGGTGTTGAAACACTTTTAATTAATGACTTGCAATCTAGGCTTCAAGAGTCCGAAGTTGTTGAAGCTCTCAGCATATTTTATTTTGCGAAAATTAAAGGTTACATACCACCTTCAGATTTAGGTCTTAATATTAAAGCTAGATCAATATTATCTGACCTTATATTGAAAGAGTTTAATCAAAACTCTGCTAGTAAAGGTAATTATATTGGTGAGTATTTGCCGTACATTGAACAACATAAGAATAATAATGATTTCAGCCGTTTTCAAGGTACCCATGTGCCACTTATTTATTACGGCACATTGGAAAGAATAGAGAACACTTACGGGCTTCCGCTTACCTCATTTTATGTGTCCGAATGGAATAATACTTTTGACTATCAGCCTGCTGCAGCTACCTCTGTAGATTATTTTTTTGGAGGGGGAAGAACAAGGAATACTGGGCAGTTCTATACTCAGGCAAGCCATAGGGGCCGCTCAGCGTATTTACGCACGATTGAAATAGCCAAACGTTACTTTGATATGCCAGATTCGTACGCTGAAAGCCTGTCAATATTGGCATTGCCAATTGAGCCTGCATATATTGGACTGAATTTCGAGAAGCCCACATGGATTAAAGAGTGGATTGGAGAGTCGGAAGTAAGTAAAGAAGTGATTCAGAAATTTATTGAGACAATAGTTAATGAATTCTCAAATGCTAATCCATATGACGAATTGTTAGCATTTTCATTTCCAATAATGTTGAAGAATAATGAGTGGATAGATTTGACTCTCCAGAGAGCTTTTCGCATTAACTCGTATGTGGATGAAGTATTAAATGACAATCATGGAGTTTGCACTGGAAAGCTTTTTGAAAGCTCAAAATCATATAAGTTTAACGATAGCTTAACTGGTTCATTCTTAGCTCAGCGCACCTATCCTTTAGATCGACATGGAAGCTTCTATATAGATATTGAGTCTCGAGGCCTGTATGCACCTAAATTCAACTTAAACGGTAAAAAACTAAGTGGGACAACAGTTGATGGGAAGTTTACTTTTGATATTGATGGTAAAAAAATAGGTAGGGCTGGATTTTGGTTTAACAACTGGCAGCCCACTTATCCCAAGGGAGTGAGGTCGCTTTGTGGTACATATACATCAGTTAATAAGAGTGCAACTTCGGAGTGGCTTAATTTTACAGATTCTGCAAAAGTACACTTTTATTCGTGTGAGGCAAATATTTTAAGCTCGAAAAATGATTACAGTGATTTGGCTACGTCACAAATATTTTTTGAAATTATTAATGATAGTAAATCTTAGATTGTCACTGAGATAAATTCTACCGACTCTTTAGGAAACAATATGTTGTCAGGATATGTAATTTTACAAGAGTTTTCGAATTAATTATTAAAATCTAAATCCTTTACTCTCAGCCCCATACACTAATTAACACTGAGACCTGCACCATAGATCAATTGTGCAATCAACTGACAAGTACCACTTATCACTTCTACGCATGCTTTAACTTCAGGCACATTCACCACCACAGGCACCCGATGACGCTATTGGACACAATTCAATCCCTTCATTTGTCCTAAATACTGATATAAGAAAACCAAGGCATTTAATGCCTGTGTTTGGGTGGGGCTGAGCATGATCGATGAAACGCAAGATGATTCAGAAAAGCTTCGACTTCTGGAACTCCCATTGAATCAGGATGGCGCTTTTGGTGGAAAAATATAAAGCGTTTAATCCAGTGGGTATCAGCCTATTCAGTTCTAAAACTAAAATGCCGGCGACGGCAGATGATTGAAACGAGTACTAATAGACGAGGCGGTTGGCTAACAGAAAGTGTTTGACCCCATAAGCTTAACTCCTACAGTGGTGATAAAAAAGTTAATAGTTTACAATCAGAAAAACAAGACTGATGCGTCTCTATATTAATATTTCAATATAGAGACCGAGAAACAATAAAACCAAGAAAAGACAGGGAGTTCCAGCCATGTTCCGTTCCACGCACATTCCATTATTAATATACGGACCCATGAGTCTCTATATTAACTGTTAGCCAATCTATAATCTCCCTGTGACAACTGAGCAAATATTGTTGGCCATTCTTTCAAGTTCTGTTTTGTCCGCTCTTTTTGGCGGATACATTGCAGGCCAATACGCCTTGCGCGCTAAACAACATGACTATATTCATCATTACTACAAGATGGTTCTTGACCGTCGAATTGCTGCTTATGAGCAGCTAGATTTATTTATCGACAGCATCAAGACCGCGGTACTTGATAAGGACAATCGGCCTTACCATTGGCTATTTTCCAATGAAGACGACTGGGTAAATGCCTACAAGATATTGCACGACACAATGTCGCACGGTCTCTGGTTAAGCGATGACCTATTCAAAAAATTGAGAGACCTTAATCTTTTGCTACTGAGTCGAGATAAAACGGGAGAAAGTGTGATTGAATTCGGAAAGAAAAATTATGAAACGATTGCACTTCTGAGAGAGGAATTTGAGCATATCCGCGCTATTGATATGCTTCGCCTTTACGATGTAGAGGTGTTTCTAAAAAGCAAGAAAAACGTAGTGACTGGTTTTACCCCAGTAAATGGCTAAACCATCATTCAAGCGGGACGCATAACGGCGCCCCTTAATTCAGACGTTAGGATTAAATATGGAATCCCTTGAACTTCACTTATTCAAAGACAGCTTCGGACCCTTCATCACACTTCTGAATGAGCATTCGGTGAAGTATCAAATGCGCCAAGCCAGAAGCGGAGTACCCATGGCTTCGTCTGGAGTAGTTGAGCTTTTGCAAGCCGCTTCACTTTTTCCTAGCTTGGCAGTGGTTATTTGTGCCTTTTTAAAAAACAAGCGAAGCCGCAAGGTAATCATTACTACAAAAGACAACTTAGTCGTACAAGCCGAGGGGCTTAATGAAGCTGAGCTCACGAAGGTTCTCGAACAAGCGAAAAATCTTACTGCAATCGAGACTAATCGTGCTGAGCCCTAACCCATCATTCAAGCGGGACTGGCTAAAGCCAGCCCCTTAATTCAAACGTTATGGGGCTAAGTAAGCCATTGATAGACTGAAAAATGAATGATAACTTTGAGCTGAAACAATCTCGCTCTAACACCAAGATTATTATTGGTGAAAATGGAACTGGGAAAAGCGCACTACTGAATGACCTTTCAAAAGCGTACTTGAATGAAGGTAAAACCGTCATTGCTATTGCGACATCTATCCATGATAAGTTCACTACAAGAAAACATAAGTTTCATTTCTATGGTGGGCGACAAGGCAACAACCTTGTAGAAAAAGCGATAAAAAAATCGCTTCTTGGGAATAAAAATGACAATGTGGATAGAGTTAAATATTTGATTACCGCGCTCGAATATGCAAAGTACTCTCCTAGAATTGGCATTAAAGTAGAGGGGTTTAGACCTGACAAAATTGATGACCTGTATGAAAGCATAAATGATACTGATCAAGGATATGATGTCATAAACCTTATTAAAAAGTACGAAGAACCATTTTGTAGAGAGATGGTAGTTGACATCAGTTTGTGGGCTGTAACTGAAGGAAATAACAACATTTCTGGATCAGCGTTATCTGCCTTCATTAGATATGAAAATATATTAAAAAAACACAAAGTAATAAAAAAATTTAGCACATATTTATATCGTGATAACTCTGAAATACCACTAACCGGCGCCAGTTCCGGAGAGTTAATGATTATTTCTATGCTGGTGCATATTTCGTCGTACATTGATAAAAACTGTGTGATTTTAATCGATGAGCCCGAAAACAGTCTTCATCCAAGCTGGCAGCGTAGATACATAGATATGATATTGGATTTATTTTATCTTTTTCAGCCATCTATTTATATTGCTACACACTCTCCTCAAATATTACCAATTGCCAGTGATTCATGTGAAATCTATACGCCTGTCAATGGCAAAATTGTTAAAATTGACAGAGATACAAGTAATAACGAAGAGTTACTATCTGATGTGTTTGGTGTTGTAACTCCTGAGAACAGATTTCTATCCGATAAAATGATAGA
>Ga0208393_100358_pt1 | contig 10697 bp, 9 predicted proteins | sample LakWasMet46_HOW7_2_FD_183884 | JGI IMG/M metagenome (GOLD analysis project Ga0208393, IMG submission 183884) | Freshwater sediment methanotrophic microbial communities from Lake Washington under simulated oxygen tension - Sediment Metagenome... | ecosystem: Environmental > Aquatic > Freshwater >...
TTTGCATCGGGTTTGTGACATGCGGTACATGTTCCTTTTCCTTCGAAAAGTTCTTGCCCTTTTGCTAGTAATGGATCAACCGAAGTTTCAGTTGTTGTTTCTGCATTTTCTTCAACTTCATTTCCGTATTTATCAGTTTCTTTTTTATCACCACAATTTGTTACAGAAATCGCTAATGCAAAAACAACTATTGATTTTAATATTTGTTTCATTTTAAAATTACTTGTTTAATAAAATAGCAGCTTCTTTAGCAAAATAAGTCGAAATCAAACTCGCCCCCGCTCTTTTAATACACATTAATTGCTCCATCATAATTTTGTCATGGTCTAACCAACCTCTTTCGGAAGCCGCTTTAATCATAGCATATTCTCCCGAAACATGGAAAACTGTTACCGGAACATCCACTGCATTTTTCACTTCACGAACAATATCTAAATAAGCAATTCCAGGTTTTACCATTACCATATCAGCGCCTTCTTCCACATCCCAAAGAGCTTCCTTTACTGCTTCAATTCTGTTGGCGTAATCCATTTGGTAGGTTTTTTTGTCTTTCGGAACTTCTACATCAGCATCTTTTGGAGCAGAATCTAAAGCATCTCTAAACGGACCATAAAAAGCAGAAGCATATTTAGCCGAATAACTCATAATGCCTACATTATGAAATCCAGCAGCATCTAAACCTTGACGTAAACGTAAAACACGACCATCCATCATATCACTAGGTGCTACAAAATCGGCACCTGCTTTGGCGTGAGAAACAGCCATTTTTACTAAAGCATCATTGGTGGCGTCATTTGCTACATCGCCTTTTTCTATAATTCCATCGTGACCATAAATCGAATACGGGTCTAAAGCCACATCAGGCATTACAATCATTTCTGGGCAAGCTGCTTTAATTGCGCGAATGGCTCTTTGCATCAAACCATTGTCGTTCCAAGCTTCTTTTCCGGTATTGTCTTTTAAATCATCACTAACTTTTACATAAATGTTTACGGCACGAATTCCTAAAGCAAATAATTCTTTTACTTCTTCCACCGTTAAATCTAAAGTGCGACGGAAAATGCCTGGCATAGAAGGAATTTCTACTTTGGTATTTTCACCTTCCATGATAAACATTGGAAACATAAAATCAGCGGGACTTAAACTGGTTTCGCGAACTAAACTTCTTATGGATTCGTTTACTCTTAAACGACGACCTCTGTGTATTGGAAACATATTCTTTATTTTTTTGCTCAAATTGAGCGTTATTTTATTTCTTTTTCAGTAAATCTAAATCTTCAAAATCAAAACTAAAATCAGTTATACCCGAAATTGGTTTTAACTTCATTCCTTGAGCTTTTCCATTTTCATCCATTTGAAAGTTTACAAAAGCATCAGCATCATAACTTCTATCATCCCATTTAATCACCATAACATTCGGTGAATAAGGAATCAATTCTCCTTTTAATCGTGGTGAATTTACACAAGAAAGGCGTAATGTTTTTCCTTCTAATGTAATCGTAACATCCCCAAACCATAAGTCAGTGTAAGTTCCTGTAATTTGTTCGCTTTTTATTTGGCTTTTCTTTTCCTTTTTGAAAGCTTCTGATTTAGTGAAAACGTCTAGTTTTTCTTTGTCATATTTAGCGTTAACTTTTGCCATTCTTTCACTGAAATTCTTCAACCAATTTCTATCTTCAAGACCTAAATAGGCATCTTTAATTGTATTAGTAATCACACTAAATGCAGCACCGCTTTGTTGATTCGTCAAAACTACAATTCCTAATTTCATATCTGGAATTAAAGTAAATTGCGTCACTGTTCCGATTAATCCGCCAGTATGATAAACTTGTTTATGCCCTTTTACATCGGTTAAAAACCAGCCCAATCCATAACCATTAAAGTTCGAATCGTATGGGTTTTTCAAAGCAACTGGTGTAGCAATTTGAAGATTCCATAATTGAAAAATTTGCTTATCTGTAACTAATTTTTTTCCGTCTTTTGTAGTAAAACCATTCATCAAGAATTCTGCCCAAATGTTCATATCCTTAATATTACTTATGATTCCACCCGCAGCATTTCCGGTTTCATTCCAATCGTGTGGCACAACAACTACTTTTCCATCAACGGGAGCGTGTGCATCAATAATATTGTCAACATTAGCTGCTTTTGCTCGGTTATAACTTCCATAACTTGAAGTCATACCGACAGGTTGCATGATTTTTTGCTCTATAAATTCAGCCCAAGTCAATCCAGAAACTCTGTGAATTACTTCACCGGCAACAATGAACATAATGTTATTATAATCTAATGTATTTCTGTACGAATTTTCAGACTTAAAATATCTTACATTGTGAATAATGTCATTTACTGTAAGATTTCCACCTTCTGGGAAAAACATCAAATCTCCTTGTCCTAAACCCAATCCTGCTCTGTGCGTAATCAAATCTTTGATAGTTACTTCTTGCGAAACATAAGCATCGTGCATTTGAAATTCTGGAATATATTTAGAAACTTTATCATCGAAATTTAATTTTCCTTCATCGGCTAATATTGCTAAAGCCGTTGCAGTAAATCCTTTTGAATTAGAAGCGATTCCAACTAAAGTTTCATTCGTCATTGCTTGATTTGTGGTTAAAGAGCGCACACCAAAACCTTTGGAATAAACTACTTTTCCATCCTTCATAATTCCGACAGAAATTCCAGGAACATCAAAAGTTTTTAAAGTATTTTGAATTAATTCATCTAATTTGCTTTCTTCAATTTGAGAAAAAGAAAAGAAGGAAACTAGGAGTAGTAAAAATGATAGTTTAGCTTTCATAGTTAGACTTTTAAAATATTTTTGTAATAATTTCTATAAGTATAGCGTATTAAGAAACTACCCATTCAACCGGATTTTCTAATACTTTTATTAATTTTTCCTCCTCACTACCAGCTTCCGGATGATGGTCGTATACCCATTGCACATGGGGTGGTAAACTCATCAAAATACTTTCTATTCTTCCGTTGGTTTTTAGTCCGAAAAGCGTTCCTTTATCGTGAACTAAGTTGAATTCTACATAGCGACCACGACGAATTTCTTGCCAAGTTCTTTGTGCATTGGTATAAGGTAAATCTTTTCTTTTTTCTACAATTGGAACATACGCTTGAAGGAATGAATTCCCAACTTCAGTTACGAAATTGTACCAATCTTCCATTTTCATGGTTTCGGTTTCTTTTAAATAATCGAAAAACAAACCGCCAATTCCTCTTGCTTCAAATCGATGTGCATTCCAAAAGTATTCGTCACATTTCTTTTTATAATTGGGATAGAATTCGGGATTGTGTTTGTCGCAAGCTGTTTTACAGGTTTGATGAAAATGTTTCGCGTCTTCTTCAAACAGATAATATGGTGTTAAATCTTGTCCACCACCAAACCATTGGTTGATGATTTCACCACTTTCATTGTACATTTCGAAATAACGCCAATTCGCATGAACCGTTGGCACCATTGGGTTTTTCGGATGAATCACCAAACTCAATCCACAAGCGAAAAAATCGGCTTCTCCTACGCCGAACATTTTTTGCATCGTATCAGGCAATTTACCATGAACGGCTGAAATGTTTACACCGCCTTTTTCAAAAACTTGACCGTTTTCAATAACACGTGTGCGACCACCACCACCTTCTGGTCGTTCCCAAATGTCTTCACGAAATTTGGTGCTACCATCAATATCCTCTAATCCTTTACAGATTTGATCTTGTAGGTTTTGTATGTAGGTGTAGAATTTATTTTTCATCTTTATTTATTGACCATATTCCTTCACCGCCTCAACAAAAGCTTTAGCGTGATCTACCGGAATGTTTGGTAAAATACCGTGACCTAAGTTTACAATGTATTTGTCTTTTCCGAATTCATCAATCATTTCGTGAACCATTTTTTTGATGGTTGGAATTGGAGAAAGTAAACGGCTTGGGTCGAAATTCCCTTGCAAGGTGATGTCACCACCAGTTAAATAGCGTGCATTTCTAGGTGAACAAGTCCAATCTACTCCTAAAGCTGATGCTTTTGATTTTGACATTTCGTTTAAAGCGAACCAACATCCTTTTCCAAAAACGATTACTTCTGTTTCTTCAGCTAACGCTTCTACGATTTGGTTGATGTATTGCCATGAAAATTCTTGATAATCTACTGGAGAAAGCATTCCTCCCCAAGAATCAAAAATTTGAATCGCATTACAACCTGCTTTTACTTTTTCTTTCAAGTATAAAATCGTCGTATCGGTAATTTTTTGTAATAATAAGTGTGCTGCTACTGGATTTGAAAAGCAAAATCCTTTTGCAGTATCAAAACTTTTAGAACCTTTTCCTTCAACCGCATAACAGAAAATCGTCCATGGCGAACCAGCGAAACCAATTAATGGCACTTCGTCGTTCAGCATTTCTTTGGTTAGTTTTACTGCATCCATCACGTAACCTAGAGTTTCGTGAATATTTGGTACAAAAACTTGATTTACTTGTTCAGAGGTACGAATTGGATTTGGAATTATCGGACCTAAATTGTCTTTTAATTCTACATGAATTCCCATAGCTCTTGGAACTACTAAAATATCTGAGAATAAAATAGCAGCATCTGGTTTTACAATTCTAATAGGTTGAACCGTAATTTCAGCTGCTAATTCTGGAGTTTCGCAACGGGTGAAGAAATCATATTTATCGCGCAAAGCTCTAAATTCTGGTAAATATCTTCCGGCTTGACGCATCATCCAAACAGGTGGACGTTCAACAGTTTCTCCTTTTAATGCTCGTAAAAATAAGTCGTTCTTAATCATTTTTTATGCTTTATGCTTTAAGCAATTGGCTATAAGCGTTTATAATAATGTATTACTTCGTTAATTACATTTTCAACAGTGGGTTGTGATGCAATTACTATGTTTTTTGTTCTATTTTCTACTGCTTTTGCCGTGGTGGTTCCAATGCAAAAACACGTTTTATTTTCTAATGTGTTCTTTTCTAAAAAGCTATTCACTCCAGACGGACTGTAAAACAAAACGCCATCACATGTTTCTTTGATTTGGTGTGGTTTCAGTTTGGTTTCATATACAACAATTTCGTTGTATGCGATTTTATTTTGCTGAAAAAAAGCAGGAATTGTATTTCTTCTGATATTTCCGCAAAAGAAAGTAAACGAGTTAGTTTTATATTTTGATTCAATTATTTGGATTAATTCTTCCGCATAATCGGCACTTTCAATAACGGTGAATCCTTTCTTTTCAAGGAAACTTCGGGTTTTACTTCCCACACACAAACACGAAATGGAATGAACGTTTTTTATTTTAGATTTTAAAACACTTTTTACCGCTTCTTTACTTGTAAAAATCAAGTAGTCATTGAGTTGAGGTGTTTCAAAATCAATAGATTTAGTTTGAATGAAATTCTTTTCTACAAGTTCAATTTTAGCATCAGAAAGTTTGTTTTTTAATGCTTTTGAAAGTTTTTTTGTAGAGAGAATTCGGGTCATTTTAGCTTCTAATTTGTTGTTCTTCTTGTCCTAAACAGTAGGTTTCAATGTCTTTATTGTATCCATAAACCACTAAAATATCGTCTTCTAATACAACAGTATCTGGAGCAGGACGACCAATCGTTTCTTTTATAATCGATTTTTTTCCGATAAGATTTCGTTTTTCTCTTTTTCGGATAATGGTTACTAAAGTCAAACGATATTTATCAATAGAATCTAATTCGGCTAATGTTTTTCCAAAAAATTCTGATTTTGCTTTTACTTCAGAAATGGTATAATTATCATCTAATTGGTAATTTTCTAAAGTCGATTTAAAATTGATTTGCTTGGTCAATCGATCTGCCGATTCTTGTTCAGGGTGAATGATGCTATAAATTCCCATCGCTTCTAAAACCGTATCGTGAATAGGAGATAAGGCGCGACTAATAATTTTCACATCGGATAATTTCTTAATAATCGCTGTTGTAATAATTGCTGCACCTTCATTTTCACCTATGGCAACGACCACTTTGTCAGCATCTTTTAAAGGCAAGGCTTCGTAAGACAGTTCGTTAGTAGAATCTAAGGCAATAGCTAGCGAAATTTTATCTTTCACTAAATTTACCTTTTCGATGTTTTTATCAACACCAATTACTTCGTTTCCAGTTTCAGTTAGACTGATAGCAAGCGACATTCCGAAGTTTCCTAAACCAAACACGATAATTTTCATTTGGACAAGATTAGTTAATTAATATATTTTCTTTTGGATATTCGTAGAATTGATGGTTCATTCTTCGTAATAATCCCACCATTAAGTTGAGCATTCCTATTCGACCTATAAACATGCAAGCAATAAGAACATATTTACTAGGCTCTGTTAAAATAGGTGTAAAATTTAGCGTCAATCCCACAGTACTATAAGCTGAAAAACATTCAAAGGCAACCGTTAATAAGGGCGTCCCTTTTGGTTCAAAAATTAATATTGCAACAATGGATATTCCAATGGTTATTAATGAAATACATAAAATAGCAAAAGCGCGAGAGGTAGATTCTGATGAAATTCTTCTTCCAAACAATTGAATTCTGCTCTTTCCGCTTGCCACGGCAAAAATATTTAGTGTTGCTAATGCAAAGGTACTTGTTTTTATACCACCGGCAGTAGATGCAGGCGAACCTCCAATCCACATTAAAAAAATGATAAACAAAAGAGAAGGAACATTCATTTGCGTGAAGTCAACCGCATTAAATCCAGCAGTTCTTGGAGTAACCGAATTGAATGATGCAGCGGTTATTTTTCCAAAAATAGTATTGTGTTCTAATAATGTGTTGTTGTATTCTGAAATAAATAAGAAAACAAAACCACTGATTAACAAAATCAGCGTAGTGTAGATTACAATTTGCGTATTTAATGTTATGATTCTAACTTTTTTATGAACTATAGTTTTGTCGAAAAATTCAAGAACATGCGTTTTGATTTTCTGATAAAAATTAAATACGATATTGTGTCCTAAACCACCCAATACAATCAAAGTCATGATAATCCATTGTAAAAAATAATCAAATCGAATGGCTTCATCGTATAAATTTCCTTGTAATAAAGAAAATCCAGCATTACAAAAAGCGGATATAGAGTGGAAAATAGAGAAGTAAAATTTATTTTCAATAGTATTAACTTCTAGAATAGAAGAATAAATAAAAATAGCTCCAACTGCTTCAACTGCTAAAGTAAAAATTACTACATTCAATGCTGCTCTAAAAACATCTTTTAATCCTTCGTGTGCAATAAAATCTTTAGTATTTAATCCTTCTTTAAAAGAAGAACTTCCTCTAAAAAAGAAAGCAAAGAAAGAAGTAAAAGTTAAGATTCCAATTCCACCTAATTGAATTAAAACTAAAATTATGGATTGTCCCACAGTAGTAAACGCTGTAGATGTGTCTACTACTGTTAAGCCTGTTACACAAACTGCGCTTGTTGATGTAAAAAGTGCATTTGTAAAAGTTATCCCATTAGTAGTAGCACTTGGAAGCATTAATAAAAAAGCTCCCATTAAATCTAAAATCATAAAACTTCCAACAAAAACAATGGCTGGATTGAAGTAAATGTCATAAATGTGACGAACTAATACTAAGAGTCTAAGTAAAAAATAAAAGATAAGTCCGCCTTCAAATATTGGTTTTACTTTTTGAAGTATATAATCAATAGGAAAATTAAAGTTTATAATAGCAACTACTCCTGAAGATAGTAACATCGCGGTTATTAAAACCATGTTTACAAGTGCTACTTTTTTATTGCTTTTGTATTTAAAAGTTAAGAATTTAAATGTGTTAAACGCTAACAGTCCTAGAGTAAGAAAAATTAACCCAACAACGTGTGGCGAATTATAGTTTTCTTCGAAATCATATCCAAAGTCAAAAACTATGAAAAGTAGTACGATGATATCAAAAAAGCGATATAAATAATTGAGTAACGATTCTTTCTCCATTTTGGAATAAATTACTTTTTTAAATCCAGGCGAATGCTTTCCATTAAAACATTTCCACCGTCGTTTAAAATTGCTTCGGCGCAATTTTTTCCGAAGTTTTTATAAGAATCAAAAGTACAACTTTTTTTGATAGTGTGTTTTTCTTTTCCGTCTAAAGAGAATAAAACGCCTTCAAAATCAATTTTATCTGAAGTAAATGTGGCTAAAGCTCCAATTGGTGCCGTACAACCACCTTCTAGTGTTTTTAAGAATTCACGTTCAATGTGTGTGCAAATTTCGGTTTCAGTATGGTTTAATTTCGCTAAAGCTTCTTTACAAAAATCATCGTTTTCCATAGCAACAACAACCATTGCACCTTGTGCTGGTGCTGGAATCATCCAACTTAAATCGATATAATTTTCTGGTTTTAAATTGATACGCTCTAGACCTGCTGCTGCAAAAATAGCTCCGTTCCAATCGCTATTATGAAGTTTTTGCATACGCGTATTTACATTTCCGCGTAAATCTACTACGTTATGATTTGGATATTTATTTAACCATTGCGCTTGTCTACGCAAACTTCCAGTTGCGATTGTTCCTTCTGAATTTAAAAAATCTAAGTTCCCTTTGTGAACTAAAATATCTACTGTATTAGCACGTTCCAAAACTGCTGCTTGTACAATTCCGATAGGTAAAGCTGTTGGTACATCTTTCATAGAGTGAACCGCAATATCTACCTGACCGTTTATCATGGCGATGTCTAAGGTTTTGGTGAAAATACCGGTAATTCCTAATTCGTAAAGTGGTTTATCAAGAATAATGTCTCCTTGCGATTTTACAGCTACAATTTCTGTTTTGTAACCTAAATCATTTAATTTCTTTTGTACTGTGTGTGCTTGCCAAAGGGCTAATTCGCTGTCACGAGTTCCTATTCGGATTATTTTGCTCATTATTTTGAAACCGTTTCTAATTGGAAAATTTTCTCAATCCATTCAATACTTTCGTCCACCATAGTTTCATCATCTTTTAAATGATTAGCAAAATGGTTTGTGATTTTCTGAATGATTCTTGCCGTAATCAACTCGGCTTGTTCTTCGTCAAAATTAGCTAATTTTTTACGTTGAAAATTTAATTCTCCTTCTTTAATTGTATTCAGTTTTGCTTTTAAAGCATGTATGGTTGGTGCAAATTTACGTTGTTTGGTCCAAGCTATAAATTCGTCTTTAATTTCTTCAATGATGGCTTCGGCAGCTGGAATGTGTTTTTTTCTGTTTTCCAGAGTTTCATCTGTAATTTGCGAAAGTTCATCCATGTGAACTAAAGTAACACCTTCAATATCTTTTACATTTTCGTTTACATTTTTCGGAATCGATAAATCTAAAATCAATAAAGGTTTTTTCAAATTTAAGATGGCTTTGTCAACTGTTGGGTTTTGAGCTCCAGTTGCTACTACAACTACATCCGCTTTTTGAAGTTCTATTTGTAAATCGGTGTAATCTTTTACGATAACGTCAAGTTTTTTTGCTAATTTCTCAGCCTTTTCTTTAGTTCTATTGATTAATGTGATTTGTTCGTGTTTGGTGTGTTTTACTAAGTTTTCACAAGTATTTCTTCCAATTTTTCCTGTGCCAAAAAGTAAAATATTTTTAGAAGCAATGTCTTCTACATTTTTAAAAATGTATTGTACCGAAGCAAATGACACAGAAGTTGCACCAGATGAAATTTCGGTTTCGTTCTTAATTTTTTTACTTGCTTGAATTACGGCATTTACCAATCTTTCTAAGAATGCATTGGCTAATTCTAGTTCTTTACTTTTTACGAAAGCATTTTTTAGTTGACTTATAATCTCAAAATCACCTAAGATTTGACTGTCTAAACCTGTTCCAACTCGAAACATGTGATTAATAGCTTCACTATTTTTGTATACAAAAGCTACTTTTTGAAAATCTTCTACTGTTCCTTGGCTGTTTTCACACAATAGTTTGATTAATTGGAAAGGGTGTTGTGCAAAACCATAGATTTCAGTTCTGTTACAGGTAGAGGTTACAATTAAACTATCAATACCTTCTGCTTTGGCTTGATGTAATAAATTAGTCTTGGATTGTTCGTCTAAACTAAATTTCCCTCTCATTTCAGCATCCGCTTTCTTGTAACTCAAACCCACGGCATAGAATGTTGGATGCTTTGCAAATGTATTGTTTTCCATATGATCTACTCTTTCCTAAAAGTTTAACAAAATTATATTTTCCAATTTTATAAAAACAACGCTTGAAGTACTTTTTATGTCGCTCAAAGATATTTCAAAGACAATTCTATCTTTTTTGCATTATTTCATTAAATTTGTACTATATTCAAGTGTTAACAAGTGGTTTATGTAGAATAATTCTAAATAACAAACACTATATTAACTTGATTCATATACGAAAAAATATCGCTATGGGTTCTCAAGAAGAAATTAAAATAGAAAATGACTTTATTTTATTGCGTTTTCAAAATGATAGTAATGAAATAATTAAAATAGAACGACCTGTAAAACAAGGACTTATTCAGTTTCATTTTGGTTTAAAGGGGAAAGGAAAATTTATTTTCAATCAAGGGAATTATGCTTTGGATTTGAAAGAAGAGAAATCTCTTTTGTTTTACAATCCGCAAAAAGAATTGCCTATACATTTAGAATTAGCTCCAAATACTTGGATAATTTCGGTTATTGTATCTATAAAAAAATTCCATGGATTATTTTCAGCAGAAGCGGAAAATATTCCTTTTTTAAGTGAAGA
>Ga0208393_100378_pt1 | contig 10287 bp, 8 predicted proteins | sample LakWasMet46_HOW7_2_FD_183884 | JGI IMG/M metagenome (GOLD analysis project Ga0208393, IMG submission 183884) | Freshwater sediment methanotrophic microbial communities from Lake Washington under simulated oxygen tension - Sediment Metagenome... | ecosystem: Environmental > Aquatic > Freshwater >...
AATTATGCTTCTGCTAACATTTTTTGTCCAGCTTCGATAGCTTCTTCGATAGTACCTTTAAGGTTGAACGCTGCTTCTGGTAAGTGGTCTAATTCACCATCCATAATCATGTTAAATCCTTTGATAGTTTCTTTAATATCAACCAATACTCCAGGAATACCTGTAAATTGCTCCGCTACGTGGAAAGGTTGAGATAAGAAACGTTGTACACGACGTGCACGAGATACTGCTAATTTATCTTCTTCAGATAACTCTTCCATACCTAAGATGGCGATGATATCTTGTAATTGTTTGTATTTTTGAAGAATCTCTTTTACTCTTTGAGCACAGTCATAATGCTCGTTTCCTAAGATTTCTGGAGTTAAGATACGAGAAGTAGAATCTAATGGATCTACCGCTGGATAAATACCTAACTCAGCAATTTTACGAGACAATACAGTTGTTGCATCTAAGTGAGCAAACGTTGTTGCTGGTGCAGGGTCAGTTAAGTCATCCGCAGGAACGTAAACCGCTTGTACAGATGTAATAGATCCTTTTTTAGTTGAAGTAATACGCTCTTGCATCGCACCCATTTCTGTTGCTAATGTAGGTTGGTAACCTACCGCAGATGGCATACGACCTAATAAAGCCGATACTTCAGAACCTGCTTGTGTAAAACGGAAGATATTATCAACGAAGAATAATACGTCTTTACCTTGGTCAGATCCAGCTCCATCACGGAAATATTCAGCGATAGATAATCCTGAAAGTGCTACACGAGCACGAGCTCCAGGTGGCTCATTCATTTGTCCGAAAACGAAAGTAGCTTTAGACTCTCTCATTCCTGGCATATCTACTTTAGATAAATCCCATCCTCCATTTTCCATAGAGTGCATGAATTCTTCACCGTATTTAATAATTCCTGACTCTAACATCTCACGAAGTAAGTCATTTCCTTCACGTGTTCTTTCCCCTACTCCTGCGAATACAGAAAGTCCACCGTGACCTTTTGCAATATTGTTAATCAACTCCTGAATCAATACTGTTTTACCTACTCCAGCACCACCAAATAATCCAATTTTACCTCCTTTTGCGTAAGGCTCAATAAGGTCGATTACTTTAATACCTGTAAATAAAACTTCAGAAGAAGTTGATAAGTCTTCAAATTTTGGAGCTGGTCTGTGGATTGGTAAACCATTTGCACCTGATTTAGGTAAATCTCCTAAACCGTCGATTGCATCACCAATTACATTAAATAAACGACCAAAAACGTCTGCTCCAATTGGCATTTGAATTGCAGCACCAGTAGCAACTACTTCCGCTCCTCTTGACAAACCATCTGTAGAGTCCATAGAAATGGTACGAACAGTGTTTTCACCAATGTGAGATTGAACTTCAAGTACTAATAAAGTACCATCTTTTTTAGTGATTTCTAATGAATCGTAAATTTTAGGTAATTCGTTATTTGAATCGTTGAAAACGACATCAACAACTGGCCCGATAATTTGTGCAACTTTTCCTGTGATTCTAGACATTGCTTATGTATTTATTTAATAGCTAATTAATGTTAGAAAAATGATGTATTTTTCCGAGTGCAAAGATAGTTTTTTCTAAAACAATTTTGCAATTTATTTTTTGAATTTTTTGCAATAAAAAAGCGAAATCTTCCAATTTCGCTTTTAAAATGTTATTCTACAGTAACGGATTTTGCTAAATTCCTAGGCTGATCGACATTACAACCTCTAAGAACTGCAATATGATACGATAACAACTGTAACGGAATTGTAGTTAATAATGGTGTAAACGGTTCATTTGTTTCTGGAATTTCAATTACGTGGTCTGCTAAAGCTTTTACTTGTGTATCTCCTTTAGTAACTACGGCAATAATTTTTCCGCTTCTTGATTTTATTTCTTGAATATTACTTACCACTTTATCGTAATGCCCTTTATTTGGAGCAATTACAATTACCGGCATAGATTCGTCAATCAAAGCAATTGGTCCGTGCTTCATTTCTGCTGCTGGATACCCTTCTGCGTGGATATATGAAATTTCTTTTAATTTTAATGCGCCTTCTAAAGCTACTGGGAAGTTATAACCTCTTCCTAAGTACAAACAATTTGTAGCGTCTTTGTAAATTTCGGCAATTTGTTTAGCAACATCATTTGTTAATAAAGCTTCTTGCACTTTTTCTGGTATTAATTCTAATTCCAACAAATAACGTTGGTAATCTGAATTACTCATTGTTCCTTTTGCTTTTGCTAAACGTAGCGCTAACAAAGTAAGAATTGTAATTTGCGTAGTAAATGCTTTTGTAGAAGCTACTCCAATTTCAGGACCCGCATGTGTATAAGCACCTGCATGAGTTTCACGAGAAATCGACGAACCTACAACATTACAAACTCCAAATACAAAAGCTCCGTTTTCTTTAGCTAATTTAATTGCTGCCAAAGTATCTGCCGTTTCACCTGATTGTGAAATTGCGATAACCACATCATCTTTATTAATGATTGGATTTCTATAGCGGAATTCTGACGCGTATTCTACTTCTACTGGAATTCTTGAAAATTCTTCGATAATATATTCCGCAACTAATCCTGCGTGCCATGAAGTTCCACATGCAACAATAAGGATTCGTTTTGCATTTAAGAATTTTTCTAAATTATCTTCAACACCTGACATTTGGATAATCCCTTTGTTTGCCAAAAGTCTTCCTCGGTAAGTATCTTTAATTACGCTTGGTTGTTCGTAGATTTCTTTCATCATGAAATGATCGTAACCACCTTTTTCAATTTGCTCCAAGTTTAATTGAAGTTCTTGAATATAAGGATCAACCAATGAATCGTCTTTGATTTTTCTAACTTTTAATGGTTTGTGTAAACGCACAATTGCCATTTCTTCATCCTCTAAATAAATAGCGTTTGAAGTATATTCGATAAAAGGAGTAGCATCTGATGCGATGAAAAACTCGTCTTCACCAATTCCAATTGCCAATGGACTTCCTAAACGAGCCACAATAATTTCATCTGGTTTTTCCACGTCAATTACTGCAATCGCATAAGCACCAATAACCTGGTTTAATGCAACTTGAACTGCTTTTCCTAGTTTACAGTTTTCTTTTTTCTTAACTTCTTCAATCAAGTTTACTAATACCTCAGTATCTGTATCCGATTTAAAAGTATAACCTCTTTTGATTAATTCTTGTTTTAATGGCTCATAATTTTCGATGATTCCATTATGAATAATCACTAATTTTCCAGAATTTGAAAAATGTGGATGCGAATTTACATCATTAGGAACTCCATGAGTTGCCCAACGTGTGTGTCCCATTCCTATTTTACCAATAGTCGTTTTCTCTCTTTCCGCTTTAGCTTCAAGATCAGAAACTTTCCCTTTGGTTTTTGATAATTTTAAATCTTTTCCGTCATATAATACAATACCAGCACTATCGTAACCTCTATATTCTAAACGATGTAATCCTTTAATAATAACCGGATAAGCATCTCTATGACCAATATAACCTACAATTCCACACATATACTATTAGTTATTAGGTTTAGTGAAATAAATACTTAATTTTAATTTCATAGGAACTACATTTCCATCTTCATCAACGTAAGTTGCAGTACTTTGAGACCCATGCAATACTGTTCCTACAGGACTCATAAATGAAGCAATTGGCAATAATTTTACTTCGTCTGAAGCCCCAATTGTAATAGGATTTTTAAGAACTCCATTAGTATTAAGTCTAATATTTTCCGTTACACTTAATCCTAATCTAACATTCTTATTATTATCTTCATTATCACTCTTTAGAATATTTTTAATTAAAGTCGAAACCTTAATTCTGTATTTTATTCCTCTTCCGTCATCTACATCTTCTCTTTCGATAATTCCACCATATTTAGAAAATTTATCGAATTTTGAATTTTGACTTTGCGAAGGATCTACAAGATAATCAATAATAGGTTTATTATTTGTTGCATCAAAAAGATAAATTCTATGAGGCTCATAAATACTTGCACTAGACATTGCCGTTCTATCGATATAAAAATTCAAATAAGCTTCATTAATTAACCAGTTACCTGCTTTAACATCTGCTCTTAAATCTTCCAACTCTGAAGGATTTTTGAACATATCGATAAAAGCTACTGAACCTTCATTCCCTTTAATAAATAACTTACTATCACCATTAACTTCATCTGAAGCTGCTAATGCACTACTATAACTTGAATTGTTAGCATTATTTATCAAATTAACTGTATTTCCTAATAAATTTAATTTTAATGTTCTTTTTGCATTATTTGTTTGAGGAACACCATTTGAATCGGTAATTGTTATATCTGAATGGTATTGAATTGTAATAAAGCCTTTCGAAAAATCTAACATTGCTAGAGCTCCTGTTCCTGGCGAAGTTTGCGTAACTTTAAAGTAAAGTCCTCTAAAATATTCTCTAAATATATTGTTATTAAATAGCTTTCCGTTTTGTGAAGCTTCTAATATTCTTTGTTTAATTACGTTCTTATCTAAATTAATCCACATTCCTGGAAGCGCTCTGTCTTTAATAACTCTAACGCTTAAATCACTTTGAGAAGCCAAAGGTTCTCCATCGCTATCCACAAAAACATAAGTACCGTTATCTAATAACTTAGATTTATAATACACAATTTCATTACTATTAAATTTAAAATTTGTGTTTTGATAAATATCTGAACTTGTATTTAATTGTTGTCCAATATTTGAATCAAATTTAGCGAAGTCATTTGAATAAAATTTTTGACTATTAACAAAATCTTCTCCAGGATTATAATCATTTAAAAAATACCCATTCTCATAAATTTTTAAATCAAACGTAGTGTTTTTATCTCCATAGATAGAATCTAGTTCATATACTTTTAAGTTTGTGTTTTCGTCAACAACTTGAGTATCTGTTGCGAAATAAGGTATGTAAAGATATACTGAATCAGTTGCTTCAATTGTAAAATTTTCACCAAGTATCTTTTTTGGATTTTCATAGGTCCTTGTTAACCCTAATTGGGTAACAAAACTTGCTGTAGTAGCACCAAAAGCAGGATTCTCATAAACTCCAAATGCATTAATAGAAAGATTATTCGTTTGAACAGGACCTGTTGCTTTGTTGTAAGACACAACATCATAATCCACTTTTTCAAGATTAAAATGATCATCTCCAACAACGTCAGAACCAATAGTGTTAAAATCTTTATCACAAGAAACGAATACAATTGCGATAGCAAGTAAAGAAAATATTTTTAGAAAACTTTTTTTCATAGTAGAAAACCCTTTTATAATACGTGATTTTTAATAAACGAAGTATATACTTCTTTAATTGTGTCTTTTGAGGCGAAAGGTAAAAAAGGTTTGTTTGAACTTTCTATAAATTTTGTTAAAGTTGGAGACAACACTTCAGAACCTGCAACAACAGCATCTGAGTGCATAATTGAAACCTTCATTAAGTTATCATAAGTAGGAGATTCTAAATCTGAAACAGCATCTTTACTAATGTTATCAAATAATACTTTATTGATAAATTCTTTATCTAACTCTCCTTCAAAACCTTGTTCGTAAACCGATGAAATAATTTTTGTTTCCGCAAAAATACCTTCATCTTTATAATAATGTTTCAAATAAACGGGTAACATTGCTGCCATCCAGCCGTGAACATGAATTACATCTGGAACCCAATTTAATTTCTTAACGGTTTCAACTACTCCTTTTGCAAAGAAAATAGCCCTTTCGTCATTATCAGGATATAAAACACCTTCTTCGTCTGAAAAAGTTGCTTTTCTTTTGAAATATTCGTCATTATCAATAAAATAAACTTGAATTCGCTCTTTAGGAATTGAAGCTACTTTAATAATTAGAGGCATATCCATATCATTTACCACCAAATTCATCCCTGATAAACGAATAACTTCGTGTAGTTGATGTCTTCTTTCGTTAATATTACCATATCTAGGCATAAAAATTCGTATTTGACCACCTAAATCATTAATCATTTTTGGCATTTCATACGATTGTAACGATACTTCATTTTCAGCTAAATAAGGCACCACTTCAGATGATACATACAATATCCTCTTGTCTTCCATAATGTATTCTAGTTAATTAATGTTTTAAAAAACCTTGCAAAATTACAAAATTTTATGGATTTATCCACTAAAATAGTAAGTTTGCACCTGAAATAACAAAGTAGAAAATGCTCATTTTTAACAAAAAGTCCGATTTAAGCGCTTTTTTAAGCCCATTAATCAAACAAAATAAATCCATTGGATTTGTTCCTACAATGGGAGCATTGCATCAAGGACACCTATCGTTACTTAAAAATTCGCTTTCTGAAAACGATGTAACAGTAATGAGTATTTTTGTAAATCCAACGCAATTTAACAACGCTGAAGATTTAGATAAATATCCAAGAACTTTAGATCGCGATGTGCAAATCATGCAAGATTTAAGCAACAAGATCATCGTTTATGCGCCAGAAGTTGCCGATATTTATGAAGGAAACACCGTTTCTGAAAATTTTGATTACGATGGTTTAGAAAATCAAATGGAAGGCAAACACCGACCAGGACATTTTGATGGCGTAGGAACTATTGTGAAACGTCTTTTCGAAATTGTTCAACCGAACAAAGCTTATTTTGGCGAGAAAGATTTTCAGCAACTACAAATTGTAAAAAAATTAGTTTCAAAACACAACATTCCAGTTGAAGTTATTGGTTGCCCAATTCACAGAGAAGCAAATGGATTAGCCATGAGTTCTCGCAACGAAAGACTATCAGAATCTGCAAGAGAAAAAGCAGCTGTAATTTATCAAATTTTAAACACGGCTAAAGATTTTTTCCAAAGCCATTCAGCGGAAGAAACCACAACATTTGTTGAAAACGAATTCGAAAAACATCCTGAATTTCAATTGGAATATTTCGAAATCGCCGATGAAGCAACACTTTTACCCGTTTCTGAAAAAGAATCGAATAAAAAATATCGAGGATTTATCGCCATTTTCATTGAGAATATCAGATTAATTGATAATATTTCACTAAATTAATTACCTTTGCATCATGCAAATTCAAGTAGTAAAATCGAAAATTCATAGAGTAACCGTAACGGGTGCTGATTTGAATTACATAGGAAGTATCACCATTGACGAAGCCTTAATGGAAGCGTCTAACATTATTGAAGGTGAAAAAGTACAAATCGTTAACATTAATAATGGCGAACGATTAGAAACATATGCTATCAAAGGACCAAGAAACACAGGCGAAATCACATTGAACGGTCCAGCAGCTCGTAAAGTACACCGTGGCGATATCATCATCATTATTTCTTACGGAATTATGGACTTTGAAGAAGCTAAAAAATTCAAACCTACTTTAGTTTTCCCTAACGAGAAAGACAACTCTTTAACTTAGTTTGAAAGCCAGTATCCGAAAATTTTTAAGTCTAACTATCCCACTTTTAATTGGGTTGGGAATTATTTATTATCAATATACTACCCTCTCACCAAATGAATTAGAAAAAATCAAAATCAGTTTTATTAAAGCCGATTATTTCTACATTTATTTATCGCTTTTTATTGCGCTTTTTGGCTATTGGTCTAGAGCTTACCGTTGGAAATTTGCTTTGCAACACTTAGGCTATAACACAAAATTTCGCAACGATTTACTTACTGTTTGTGTTTCGTATTTAGTAAACTTAACCATTCCTCGCTCTGGCGAAGTATCTAGAGCAATGCTCCTAAAAAAATACGAAGAGGTACCTTTTGACAAGGCCTTTGGAACTATCGTAGCCGAACGCATTGTGGATATGTTGATTTTTTTACTTTTTGTAGCCATAGGATTTATTTCCCAATTTGATACTATTTATAAATACCTTGTTAATAAAGGTGTAGAATTCGAAACTTTAATTTGGATTGGAATTTTAGGATTTGTTTTATTTGTCCTTTTTATTCTGGTTTGGATTTATGCCGAATGGAACATCATCTTAAAACTAAAACAAAAACTTTCTGGCTTAATCGAGGGCATGCAAAGCATCTTAAAAATGAAAGAAAAATGGAAATACATTTTTCATTCGTTCTTTATTTGGTTTTCTTATTTAGCCATGTTTTATGTAACAATTTTTGCTTTACCTGAAACTGCCGATATTAGTTTTGATGTTGTAGTTATGGGATTCATTTTTGGCACATTGGCCGTTGGATTTACCAATGGTGGTTTAGGCGCATATCCTCTAGCAATAGCTTCAATATTAAGCTTATACGGAATTTCAGAAGGGATTGGAACTGCCTTTGGGTATTTAATTTGGGTTTCTCAAACATTGTTAACCATTTTCTTAGGATTATTATCTTATTTGCTTTTACCTATTTTAAATAAAAAATAAATTAGTAAATTGCTAATCTATTTAACCAAACTATTTAAAATGAAAACCAAACTTTTCCTTTTTGCTTTATTGGTATCGTCATGCTTATTTGCACAACGCACACCAGAAACTATCGAATCTAAAAAATTAGGCACAAGAACTTTTACAGTTGTAACGCCTGCATCATACGCAACTAGCCCAGAAAAAAGCTACCCAACTTTGTTAATTTTAGATGGCGAATATTTATTAGATCCATTTGAAGGAATTTTAAAATATGGCGCTTATTGGGACGATTTACCAGAAATGATTATCATCGCCGTAAATCAAAATTATGGCGAAACTCGTTTTGCAGATAGCGAATTTGACGATACTGGATTTCCTTCTGGTACTGGAGCCAATTTCTTTGAATTCATTGGACAAGAATTATATCCGTACATAGATAAAAAATACCGTACCATTCCTTTCCGAATGATTGCTGGTCACGATACTACGGCAGGTTTCTTAAATTTTTATTTGTATAAAGACAACCCAATTTTCAACGCTTATATTTCGTTAGCTCCAGAAATGGCTCCAGAAATGGAAAAACGTGTAGCAGAACGTTTAACTAAAATAACAAAACCATTATTCTATTATCAAGCAACTGGCGAAGGTGATTTAAAAGAAATCAATGAAAAAGCAACGGAATTAGATGCTAATATTAAAGCGATTCCAAATGCAACATTTAAATATCAAAATGACGCTTTCAAAGGTGCTTCGCATTATTCATTAGTAGCAAAAGCTATCCCAAATGCAATTTATTTTATTTTTGACGGATACCAACCGATTTCGATGGTAGAATTTCAGGATAAAATTCTAAAATTAGATGCTGGATATACCGATTATTTGATTGCCAAATATGACGAATTAGAAAAACGTTTTGGTTTTAAAATGAAACCGAGATTATCAGATTTTAAAGCTATTGAAGCAGCAATTATGAAAAATAAAGCATATAATGAGTTATTACCGTTGAGCGATTATGCTAACAAACATTATCCAAAAACAACTTTAGGAACGTACCACGAAGCTTTGTATTATGAAAAAACAGGAAACTACAAAAGAGCAATCAAAACGTATCAACGTGCTTTTACTCAAGAACCAATTCGTGAAATTACTAAAGATTTTATGCTAAATAGAGCCGAAGCTTTAAAAGGAAAACCAGACAAACCAACGGAAGAAGCTCCAGCGGAAGTTCCTACTGAGACACCAACAGAAGAAAAAAAACAAGAATAACACCCAATGAGTAAAGTAAAAACGGCTTTCTTTTGCCAAAATTGTGGTACCCAATATTCAAAATGGCAAGGCCAATGTAATGCCTGCAAAGAATGGAATACCATTGTAGAAGAATTGGTTCAAAAAGAAGAAAAAGTAGCTTGGAAAACCACAACGGCTACTTCTAAAGCAGTTACAAAACCTTTACTTGTAAAAGAAATAGATACCGCACAAGAAATCCGATTGAACACAACAGATAACGAGTTGAATCGGGTTTTGGGTGGCGGATTGGTTCCGGGCTCACTTACGTTGTTAGGTGGCGAACCAGGAATTGGAAAAAGTACATTGCTCTTACAAATTGCTTTAAAATTACCTTACAAAACACTTTATGTTTCGGGAGAAGAAAGCCAAAAACAGATTAAAATGCGTGCCGAACGCATTACCTCAAATGGCGATAATTGCTACATTTTAACCGAAACCAAAACCCAAAATATCTTCCGTCAAATTTTAGAAATTGAACCTGATATTGTTATTATCGATTCGATTCAAACCTTGCATACGGATTATATTGAATCGTCAGCAGGAAGTATTTCTCAGATTAGAGAATGTACAGCCGAGTTGATAAAATTTGCCAAAGAGACCAATACTCCAGTACTTTTAATTGGACACATTACCAAAGATGGAACCAT
>Ga0208393_100392_pt1 | contig 10159 bp, 7 predicted proteins | sample LakWasMet46_HOW7_2_FD_183884 | JGI IMG/M metagenome (GOLD analysis project Ga0208393, IMG submission 183884) | Freshwater sediment methanotrophic microbial communities from Lake Washington under simulated oxygen tension - Sediment Metagenome... | ecosystem: Environmental > Aquatic > Freshwater >...
ATCTACATGGCCGACCGTATCGACATCGCCTGCTTGGCGGCTGGTGCCGATTCGGACAACCTGCTGCTGTCCAAGGACCATATCCGCGGCCTCATTGTGGAGCGCCGCGGCACCTGGTTTGCCCCCGAGCTGGTGGACGCGTTCCTGGAGGTGTCCGACTCCGAGGCCTTCTGGTTTGCGTTGGAGAACGAGCACGTGTCGGGCTATGTGTCGCATTGGATGTCGCACTCCCACCCCGTGGACATCGACTTCCAGGCCCTGCGCAATCTGGTGCAGGTGTTCTCCCGCATCGTCGACGCCAAGAGCACGTTTACCCGCGAGCACTCGGACGGCGTGGCGTGCCTGGCCCATTACCTGGGCCGGCTCATGGATCTGCCGGAGCGCACCTGCGAGATGCTGGAGCTGGCCGGCCTGCTGCATGACCTGGGCAAGCTGCGGGTGCCCGATGAGTTGCTGGAGAAAAAAAGCAGACTCAACGAGGACGAGTACGCCGATGTCATGCGTCACAGCTTCGACACCTTCAGCATCCTCAAGAACATCCATGGCCTGGAGGAGATTGCCCTGTGGGCCGGCCAGCACCACGAGCGCGTCGACGGCAGCGGCTATCCCTACCACCGCCGCCATGAGGAAATCTCGCTGGAGAGCCGCATCGTGGCGGTGGCCGACGTGTTCCAGGCCCTGGCCCAGACCCGGCCCTACCGCGGCCCTTTGGCGCCGCCGGAAATTCTGGCCATTTTGCAGGACGAAGCCGCGCGCGGCCGGCTCGATCACAATGTCATCGCCAAGATCGAGGCCAACCTGATGGAATGCTACCGGGCCTCGCTCGCCAAATAGACCAATAAGGACACACCGATGAGACAAATGATTGCGGGGGCCCTCGCAGCCCTCAGCCTGGCCGCTGCCTGCGCGCAAGAGGTGGTGCAACCCAACGCCCACCTGCTGGCCGACGGCATCCCACCCATTGCCCAAGGCATTGCCGACAAGGTGGCGCTGTACACCGATTTTCGTGGCTACGGCTTTGTCGGCTGGCACCCCAGCGAGCGTTCCATGCTGGTGCGCCACCGCGCGCAGGGCGCCAACATTGCCCAGATCTACTGGCTCAAGTCGCCCGGCGGCAAGCTCGAACCCATCACGGATTTCCCTGACTATGTATCGGCCGCCGCTTTCGAGCCCCAGCGTGGCCGCTACCTGGTCTACAGCCGCGACGTGGGCGGCAACGAGGCGACCCAGGTGTTTCGCATGGATCTGGACAGCCGTGCCTCCACGCTGCTGTCCAATCCGGATGAGCGCAGCGCCTTCACCTGGACCCATGCGGGCGACCGCCTGCTGACCGACGCCGTGCCGCTGGACAAGACGGCCCAGGGTGGCAGCCGCGCCCAGGTTTCCACCGTCCTGACGTGGGTGGACCCGCAAAAGCCTGCCGAACGCAAACGCTTGGTTGAACTGCCCGGCGGCGGGTGGGGCAACTTTGAACTGAGCCCGGATGACCGCACCATCGCCGCCCAGCAGTTCCGCACACCCAATGACTCGGACGTGTTCCTGATCGATGCCCAGACCGGCGCGCGCGAAAAGATCCTGCCCAAGGCGGGCCAGGGCGCCGCGGGTTACAGCGGCTTTGCCTGGAGTGCCGACCAGCAGCGCCTGTTCCTCACCACCAACCAGGGGGGGGAGTTTTCCGAACTGGCGGTGTACGACCGGCGCGACCAGTCTCTCACCGTGCTGTCGCACCACATTCCCTGGGACATCGACAACATCGCCCTGTCAGCCGACGGCAAGCGCCTGACCGCGGTTGCCAATGCCAACGGCCGCGATGAACTGCATGTGTTCGACGTCGCCACGGGACGCGAGCTGGCGCGACCCAGCATACCCGCCGGTGCGCTGGGCGGTGGCAAGTGGCACCCGCGCCAAGGCCACACGCTGGCCTACGCCCTGAACTCGCCGCAGAGCCCCGGGGATGTCTACACGCTGGACGCGGACAGTGGCAAGATCGAGCGCTGGACCACCGCCGCATCCGCGCCCGGCGTACACCCTGAGACCTTTGTCAGTCCGGAACCGGTGCAGATCAAGAGCTTCGACGGACTGACCATCAGCGGCTGGCTGTTCCTGCCCGATGCCGCCAAATTCCCCGGCAAGCGCCCGCTGCTGGTCAGCTTCCATGGCGGCCCGGAGGGGCAGGCCACGGTGCGTTTCATGGCGCGCTACAACTACTTTCTCAACGAAATGGGGGTGGCCGTGCTGCTGCCCAATGTGCGCGGCTCCATCGGCTACGGCAAGACCTACCTGGACCTGGACAATGGCTTCAAGCGCAAGGACTCGGTCAAGGACGGCGGAGCCTTCCTGGCCTGGGCGGCTACGCACCCGCGCCTGGACGGCAAGCGCATCGCCGTCACCGGCGGCAGCTACGGCGGCTACATGAGCCTGGCCACGGCAGTGGACTACAGCCCGCTGATCCGCGGCGCCATCGACGTGGTGGGCATCAGCCACTTCGTCACCTTCCTCAACAACACCGAAAGCTACCGTCGCGACCTGCGCCGCGTGGAATACGGCGACGAACGTGACCCCGCCATGCGCGCCTTCCACGAGAAGATTGCCCCGCTGAAAAACGCGGCCGCCATCACCGTGCCGCTGTTCGTGGTGCAGGGCAAGAACGACCCGCGTGTGCCGTATACCGAGGCGCAGCAGATGGTGGCCGCCGTGCGCAAGAACGGCGTGCCGGTGTGGTACCTGCTGGCCGACAACGAGGGCCACGGCTTTCGGCGCAAGGCCAACGCCGACTTCGAGTTCTACGCCACGGTGCGCTTCCTGGAGCAGGTGTTGCTGGACTGACTCTGGCGCCGCTCAAAGCCGTGCGGCCAGTGTCATCACGGCGGACACCGTGACGATGGCCAGCGCGGTGGAGACCGCCACCGAGGCCGTCACCAGCTCCTGCGCCACCTGGTAGCGCTGGGAGAACATGAACACGTTGGCGCCGATCGGCAGCGATGCGGTCACCACCAGAATCGTCAGCGGCAGCCCGTGCAGGCCCATGGCCCAGCCGATCAGGGTCACCAGGATGGGCAGCGCCACGTTCTTGAGCAGGCCCAGACCCAGGGCGCCGCGCAGCTGGTGACCAATGCGGGCGTTGGCCAGCGTCACGCCCACCAGCACCAGGGACATCGGGCCCATGGCGTTGCCCAGCAGCTGCAGCGGGCGGTCCAGCACCACCGGCAACGTAAGACCGGTCTGGGCGAAGGCCAGGCCCAGCAGAATGGGCAGCGGCACCGGGTGCAGGATGCCGTTGCGCAGCGCGTCCAGCACCGGGCGCAACCAGGCGGCGCGTGCGTGGGGCGCGGCGGCATCGTGGGCCGCCTGGCGTGCCACGGCCAACTCGAGGGCGATGGTGGCCAGGGTCAGCAGGATCAGCGCGTGCAAGGAGATGATGGTGAACAGCGTCACCATGCCAGCTTGCCCGTAGGCCAGGCCGATCAGCGGCACGCCGATGGCCACGGTATTGCTGAAGGTGGCCGCCAGTGCCACCACCGTGGCGCGCTGGGTGAAGCCGCCCCAGGCCAGCATGGCCGCGAACAGGCCGATGCCGGCGGCAAAGTAGGCCGCCACCGGGCGAAAGTCCAGCTGTTCCACGTGCACCGTGCTCATGGTGCGAAACAGCAGGGCCGGGGTGAGCACCATGAAGACCAGGCCTGCAAGGTCTTTTGCGGCCTCAGCCCTCATCCAGCGTGCGCGAGCAGCTATAAAACCGATAGCAATCAGCAGAATGACCGGCAGCAGGGAGGACAGGACGATGGAATGCATGGGGCCTTGGTAAACCTCCATTTTCCGGGATGCCTGCCCGGGCCGCTGGTGGCGTATGCCTCAGATCAACCGCGTCGCTGCCGCAATCAGGTAACCCACGGCGCACGAGGTGCCGACGCCGATCAGCCCGGGCGCGATGAAGCTGTGGTTGATCACGTACTTGCCGATGTGGGTGGTGCCCGAGCGGTCGAACTGGATGGCCGCAAGATCGCTCGGATAGGTTGGCAGGATGTAGTAGCCGTAGGAGGCAGCAGCAAAGGCCACGATGTATCCGGGCGGCACGCCGATGGCCAGGCCCACCGGCACCATGGCGCTGATGGCCGCGGCCTGCGAGTTCACCAGTTTGGACACCAGCAGCAGCGCAATGGCGTAGGTCCAGGGCTGGGTCTTGACCAGATCGGTCAGTGCGGCCTTCAATTCGGGCAGGTGTGCCTCGAACACGGTGTCGGCCATCCAGGCGATGCCGAACACCGCCACCACGGCCACCATGCCAGCGCGAAATACATCCGTCTTGCCGATGCTGCCCGGGTCCGTGGGCGTGAACACGATCATCAGCGCGCCGGCCAGCAGCATGAACATCTGGATGGTCAGCACCATGGACAGCGGCTTGCCCCCGGTCAGCGGGCGCAGTGCGGGGAGGGCGCCCAGGACGGCCACCACGGCGATGGAGGCGACAAAGATCCACATGGCGGTCCACTGGCCTCGCTGCAGTGTCTTGCCCATCAGCGTGGCGCTGTCGCCGTAGACGATCTGGCGCTGCGCCGGGTCGGCGATGCGGCGTTGGAAGTCGGCATCCTGGGCCAGGTCCTTGCCCCGGAACCAACTGAAGATGCCGATCATCAGCACCCCGGCCAGGGTCGAGGGGATGGTGATGGACAGCACCTGGATGAAATCGATCACATGACCATCCACCGGCACCTTGGCCAGAAAAGCCACCAGCGACACCACGGCCACCGACACCGGGCTGGCCAGAATGCCCATCTGGCTGGCGACCGAAGAGGCCGCCATGGGCCGTTCCGGGCGGATGTCGTTCTTGATGGCGATGTCGTAGATGATGGGCAACATGGTGTAGACCACGTGGCCCGTGCCGCACAGAATGGTCAGCAGGCAGGTGGTGAACGGCGCCAGGATGGACACATAGCGCGGGTTGCGTCGCAGTACGCGTTCGGCGCCCATCAGCAGTACCTCCAGCCCGCCGGAGGCCTGCAAGGTGGCCGACGCGGCCACCACGGCGATGATGGTCAGCATCACATCCACCGGCGGCTTGCCGGGCGGCAGCTTGAAGGCAAAGGCCAACAGCACAATGCCGATGCCCCCCAGCAGACCCAGGGCGAGACCGCCCTTGCGCGCCCCATAGAACAGGCAAACCAGAATGATCGCAATTTGCAGCAGCAGGTCCATGGCGAACTCCTTTCAACCCGTTCCCACTCTACGCCGCTTGCGGACGCGCGGGGCTGCGTTTGCCGCATGCTTGACCTCGGTCAATGGGATGTCACTCCACGCCGCCCATTAGTTGGCTGAATAATCGGCGCATGACCCATCACCCCGCCCCAGCGATTGTGCTGAGCACCCTGAATGCGAAGTACATCCATGCCTCGCTGGGCTTGCGCTACCTAATGGCCAATATGGGGGACCTGGCGCCGCGCACGGTACTGCAGGAGTTCACCACAAGCCGCCCCACGCAGGAGGTGGTGGACGCGTTGCTGGCACTGCAACCGCGCATCGTGGGCTTTGGTGTGTATATCTGGAATGTGCGCCAGACCACGGCGGTGGTGCGCGCGCTCAAGGCCGCGCGCCCGGAGCTGATGGTCGTGCTCGGCGGGCCCGAGGTCAGCCACGAATGGGAGGATCAGCCCATCGTGCAGCTGGCCGACCATGTCATCACCGGCTGGGGCGACGTGAGCTTTCCCGCCCTGTGCCGTGCCCTGCTGCACGGCCCACGCCCGCTGATGAAGGTGATCGCCGGCGTGCAGCCGCCGCTGGACAGCATTGCCTTGCCCTACGACCAGTACAGCGATGCCGATCTGGCCCACCGCGTGCTGTATGTGGAGGCCTCGCGCGGCTGCCCGTTCACCTGCGAGTTCTGCCTGAGTGCACTGGACAAGACGGCCCGTGCCTTTGACCTCGACCACTTTCTTGCGGCCATGGAGGGCCTGCACCGGCGCGGCGCGCGCACCTTCAAGTTCGTGGACCGCACGTTCAACCTGAAGGTGGACACTTCGGTGCGCATCCTGCAGTTCTTCCTGGACCGGCTCACGCCCGACCTGTTCCTGCATTTCGAGGTGGTGCCCGACCACCTGCCCGATCGGCTCAAGGCGATGCTGGTGCAGTTCCCGCCGGGCGTGCTGCAGCTGGAGATCGGCATCCAGAGCTTCAACCCGCAGGTGCAGCAACGCATCGCCCGCCGTCAGGACAACGCCAAGACCGTGGCCAACCTGGACTGGCTGGTGCACCACACCCATGCCCATCTGCACACCGACCTGATCTTCGGCCTGCCGGGCGAAACCTTGGAGAGCTTTGCCGCCGGTTTTGACCAGCTGCACGCGCGGGGTCCGCACGAGATCCAGCTGGGTGTGCTCAAGCGCCTGCGCGGTGCGCCCATTGCCCGCCACACGGCTGAGCACGGCATGCGCTACGACCCCGAGCCGCCCTACACCGTGCTGCAGACCGACGCGGTGGATGCCGACACCGTGCAGCGCTTCACCCGGCTGGCGCGCTATTGGGACCTGGTGGCGAATTCCGGTCGCTTCCCCGCCACGTTGGTGCTCGTGCTGCAGGGACCTTCGGCCTTTGCCGCCTTCCTGGCATTCAGCGACTGGCTGTGGCGCAACCACGCCAGCACGCAGGGCCTGACACCCGAGCAGTTGGTGGACACCCTGTTCGCCTATCTCACGACCGAGCGTGGTCTGGATGCGGAGCCGGTGCGCGCCGCGTTGCTGGCGGACTACCAGGCCAGCGGTGCGCGCGCCATGCCGCAGTGTCTGCGGGGTGTGCTGCCGCACCAGCCCGTGGTGCTGCGCAAGCGAACCATGGCCCAGCGGCAGGAGCGGCACGTGCCCGTCAGCGGTGCGGGGACGGCGCTGGTTATCACGTCTTGACCGGTGGGGGAGGGGCGCAGATACTCGCGGCCATGTCGATGCCACCCACCGAACCTGTTCTGAAAGCCGAGCCTGCCGTCGCGCCCGCCTACCTGACGGCCGCACTACCCGACCTGGAAGCCTGGACACGCTATTTCCGTGAAGCCGAAATGCCCATCCGCTCCAGCACCGCGCAGGCCCTGGAGCGCATGCGGGAGGACCAGGACACGGTGGATGCCCACATGCTCACCGACGTGATCCAGGGCGACCCGTTCATGACGGTCAAGCTCCTCGCCCATGCCGCGCGCTTGCGCCGACCAGGCAAGGACACCGACACCGAGACCATCACCAGCACCCTGGTGCTGATGGGCATCGCACCCTTCTTTCGCACTTTCGGGCCGCAGCCGACCATCAAGGACTGGCTGCACGACCAGCCCCAGGCCCTGGACGGACTGCGCCACCTGATGCGGCGCGCTTACCGGGCCTCGCGCTTTGCGCTGGGCTTCGCCGTGCACCGGGGCGACCCGGATGTGGAACTGATCCAGTTGGCGGCTTTCCTGTACGACTTCCCGGAAATGCTGATGTGGTGCCATGCACCCACCTTGCAGCAGCGCATCCGCGACGCGCAGCGCGCCGACTCCACCTTGCGCAGCGCCACGGTGCAACGTGAGGTGCTCAACATGGAGCTCGATGACCTGCGCCAGAACCTGCTCAAGCTGTGGCACATGCCGGAGTTGTTGGTGCGCATCTCCGACAACCGGCACATTGACCTGCCCATCGTGCGCAACGTGGTGCTGGCGCAGCGCCTGGCGCGCCACACCATGGGTGGCTGGGACAATGCCGCCTTGCCGGATGACATCAATGACATTGCCGAGCTGCTCCATTGCACGCCCCGGGTGGCGCTGGCCTACGTCCGCAAGATCGACCAGCCGGCCTGAACGGGTCCCCCGGACGCGCTCAGCGCACCAGCTGGTTGAGTTCGATGATGGGCAGCAGCACCGCCAGCACGATCAGCATCACCACCAGGCCCATGGCGACGATCAGCAGTGGCTCCAGCAGCGTGGCCAGTTGCAGGGCGCGGCGCTGCACCTCGGTTCCGAGTTGCTTCGCGGCGCGCTCCAGCATCACCGGCAATTGACCGGTCTGCTCGCCCAGGCGGGCGAACATGGCCAAGAGGCCGGGGAATCGCTTCTTCTGCGCCAGGGCGGAGGCCAGTGGGGCGCCCTCGCGCACCAGCACCAGGGTGTCCAGTGCGTCGGCGCGCAGCGCGCGGTTGGAGACGGTGTCGGCCGCTGCCTGCAGTGCCTTCAGAATCGGCACGCCGGCCGCCGCCAGCATCGCCAGGGTGCCGGCAAAGCGCGCCGCGTTGTAGCCGCGGGACAGCTTGCCCAGCACCGGCAGGTTCAGCCAGGCGGCGTCAAACTTTTCACGAAAATTGGCACTAGCCCACGCCAAGCGGGCGCAACCAGCTAGCAAAACCATAGCAAGCAGGAGTAGCCAACCCTGGTTGCGGACGAAGTGGCCCAGCCCCAGCATGATCACGGTCAGCAGCGGCAGGCCGCGCTTGGTTCCGGCGAAGACCTCCGCCACCTGGGGCACCACATAGCCCAGCAGGAACATGACGATGGCAATGGCCACCAGGGTGACGATGGCCGGGTACAGGGCCGCGCCGATCAATTGGGCCTTGAGCGCCTGGCCCTGCTCCAGGTCGTCGGCCAGACGCTCCAGCACTAGGCCCAGGTTGCCGCTGTGCTCGCCGGCGCCGACGACGGCGCAGTAGGTCGGGCCGAATTCGCGCGGATGCTGGGCCAGCGCCGTGGCAAAGGCCGTTCCGCCGTTGACCTCGGCACGCAGGGCCGCCACCAGTTGGCGCTGACGGGGGTCATCCGATTCTTCTGCCAGCGAGGTCAGTGCACGTTCCAGCGGTAGGCCCGAGGTGACGAGACCCGCCAATTGGCGCGTCCAGATGGCCAGCGCGGCCGAGCCGAATACGCGGCTGCTCCACAGCGTAGTGCCCTGACCACTGGCGCGCGTGGCATAGGTTTCACCACTGGAAATGGCCTCCACCGCCAGCGGGACCAGGGCCTGGGCGCGCAACAGGCCGCGCGCACCCTTGGCCGTATCGGCCTCGATCACCCCCTTGCGGGTGGCTCCGTCGGCGTCCAGGGCTTCAAATGTGTAGGCGGGCATGGGGTCCGATGTTAGCCGCTACACCCTGCCGCGCCAGGCGGCGCGAAATTGTGCGAAATGTTGACCTGTCGCAACAACCATGGCCTGGGCATGGAAATTGGGGTTAACCCTTTGATTCAAATCAATTGCATTTTTTCTTGAACGGGTTCAATGCGCCTTGGGAATGTCCCCAGCAAGCAAACATCTATTACGCCCCTATGAAAAAGCAAGTCATCGCCGCCGCCGTTCTGTGCTCCCTGGTGTCTGGAGCCGCTTTTGCCGCCGAACAAGAAGGTCCCTGGATGATCCGTGCCCGCGCCGTAAACCTCAACAGCGCCAACACCGACAGCACCGGCCTGGGTCTGACCATCAACAACAAGGTCATTCCCGAAGTGGACATCAGCTACTTCTACAGCAAGAACGTTGCTGTCGAGCTGATCCTGACCGTGCCCCAAGAGCACAACCTGGAGTCCAAGGGCACCAAGATCGGCACCGTCGAACACCTGCCCCCCACGCTGCTGTTCCAGTACCACTTTGACAGCAACGGTGGAGCCAAGCCCTACATCGGCGCTGGCGTGAACTACACCCGCTTTACCCGTACCGACATCCTGGGTGGCGCCGCCACGCTGGACAAGGACAGCTGGGGCGGTGCCCTGCAAGTCGGTGTGGACATTCCCCTGTCCAAGGGCCTGTACCTGAACGTCGACCTGAAGAAGGTCTACATCAAGTCCAACGTGTATGTTGGCACCGCCAATGCTGGCGACTTCAAGGTCGATCCCGTTCTGTTCGGTATCGGCCTGGGCTGGCGCTTCTAAGCACCACCGCGTTTCTCAAGGGTTCTCAAAACAAAGCCCTGCCGCGTTCTGCGCGGCAGGGCTTTTTCGTGGGCGTTGCGGTGGCGCCCACGAACTCGTTTTTCACGTCATCCGGGTTTCCCAGCATGACACCCAGGTGACACGGCCGTACCATATGCAAAAGTGCACGACCGTGCTTTTTTGACTTGGATCCAGCGCCACCAACGCCCCGGAATCGGAGTTACCCCGCGACAGCGCCCCCACCCAAGAGGTCGCAGCCTTCTCGAACGGATTCCTTTCAACCCCTTGGGCTGCGGCCCGACTGGA
>Ga0208393_100400_pt1 | contig 9917 bp, 4 predicted proteins | sample LakWasMet46_HOW7_2_FD_183884 | JGI IMG/M metagenome (GOLD analysis project Ga0208393, IMG submission 183884) | Freshwater sediment methanotrophic microbial communities from Lake Washington under simulated oxygen tension - Sediment Metagenome... | ecosystem: Environmental > Aquatic > Freshwater >...
GCCATCTTGCAGCACATTACCGTTTGCATCTCGAATCACGCGCAGTTCGTCCACATGCTCTGCGCCGCCATCAATTAACCACTCGTGTGCACATTCTGGGCAAACGTACCTATCACCATCTTCATAAGTGTATTCAGATTGGCATTGCGGACATAATGGTAGCTGCGACATAGATTACTTTCTAAACAATTGATATATTGGCTAAATTGTAATCTACGCACCAGCACAAAATAAAGACATTATTTAAATTATGGGTTTATTTATATAATAACCAGATGAAACCATGTTTCGCCCTGACTCTTTTGATTTATATAAAAGAGAATCTGCATAACTTAACAAGTGGCTGATTTCATGGACATGATCAGGAATAAATGAAGCAACACCTATACTGACTGTAACGCGCTTGATAGGTAACATTGTCCGCAAATGCTCAATCACCAGGTTAAAAACAGACTCTCTGATTAACTGAGCAACGTGCACAGCACCATTCAAATCTATCTCAGGCAACAAACAGCAAAACTCCTCCCCCCCATAGCGGGCGGCAATGTCCAGAGGACGTTTAAGTTCATTCGAAATCGCGCTTGCGACGAGCTTAAGACACTCATCACCAGCCAAATGTCCATAGGTATCGTTGTATTCTTTAAAGCAATCGATATCAATCATTAAGACAGATAATGCTACTTTTTTGCGCCTACACTCCAGCCAAACCCGCTCAAAAGCATCATCCAAACCTGACCTATTCAATAGCTTAGTCAGCCCATCTTGCTTGGAGGCTAGCTGCAACAAGTCTGACTGAATTTTATTCACCAGATGAGTATATGTTCTGGCTATTGTAATTTTTGAATTTAGAGGCTTACGTATAAAATCCACAGCCCCCATATCAAAGGCAATCTCCTCATTTAAATCGAGAGAGTCACCTGTCAGAAAAATCACGGGGATATCATTAGTATTTGGACTTGCCTCCAACTCCTTGAGCACACTGTAACCATTTATTCCGGGAAGATTGATATCCAGCAAAACTACATCAGGTAAAACACTTTCAGCTAACTCTAGTGCCTTCTCACCATCGTTAGCCATGAAGATCTCACAATTATCTCGAAACAACTCCCTAACTTGGATAATAATAGACGGCACATCATCAACTATTAGCAACCTTGGACGCCTGCCTAGTTGCTGGGTTAATTCCGCTAATTTTTTTCTATTCAATCTGATGGCCCGTTGTGAGTTCCTTGATCAACAAGGATGCGTAATCGAATTTAAGATTCTGAACTGCCTGAACAATATGGCTCAATTGGTCGAGCATATCTGAGCTAGACTTCACCAAGAGCTCCTCGCTAAGCTCAAGTGCCTCCATATTATTAGATTCTAACAAGGCACTCATTTTAGCTAACATCGAACCAAGCTCCTCTTTCGACAATATAACTGATTCTGTAATGGATTTGTTGACTAATAGCTTAAGCTCTTCGCTTTGGTTTTGTAGGAGCACAATTGTTTGCCCTAATAGCTGCTCAAAATCGGATAAATTTTGTGCAGAGACTACGATAGCCGATGGGGCAGACTGTTTTGCTAACTGCTCATAATTTGAAGCCACTTTGGCCAGCGCAACTCCACCCACTGTTGCGGATGATCCTTTAAGCGCATGAAACAAACTACCTAGCACTTTGTGATTATTTTCCGCCGCTGCTGCCTCAATTTGAGATAAGAAGCTATGTGACTCTCCTACAAACAACGAGAGCGATTTTAAATAAGTCTCTGCCTTATTGTTAAATCGCTTGAGAATACTATCTAAAGGCTCAACCACCTCTACACTCGCTGAAGTCTCTTGTTTTTCTTTGCTTGCAAAATGATTGAGACCCCACTCTGTGGATACGTGCTTTAAAACCACCTCAACCAGTCGGTCTATGTTCAATGGCTTACCAACATGGTCATTCATCCCCGCATCAAGACAAGCTTGCCTATCTTCAGTTGTTGCATTTGCCGTCAGTGCAAGAATAGGTACTTTCTGATTAAACTGACGGATACCACGAGTTGCTTCAAACCCATCCATTTCTGGCATTTGCAAATCCATAAAGATCAAATCAACTTCAGTCACCATCAATTGCTCAATAGCCTCTTTGCCGCCAACCGCCATCTGAACAGTAGCGCCTTCAGACTCTAAAAGCTCCTGAGCTACCATACGATTAAACGCATTGTCCTCAACAACCATAATGCGGACACCCTTAAGCCGCAGAACAGGGCCGGAAGAGCTTGGCACAAAAGTTAAGTGGGAGGATTTACCACGCATAACCTGCTCAACAGCATCTATCACCTGTTGTGGAGTAAACGGCTTAGATAGAAAGCTACTAAATGGCAAATCTTGAGATTGTTTGCCTTCCAAATACTTTTCCAGATCATGCGCTGAGATCAAGATAATCACTGGCGCATGTTGCTTGTCAGTTTTTTGCAATATTTGACCAGCAGCTTCTATGCCACTCATTTCAGGAAGATTAAGATCCATCAGCACAACATCAAAAGCTGCGCTCTCCTGAGCTCGCTCGAACAAACTTATAGCCTCAGTTGGCGAATGAACTACTACAACCTCAAATTTATCAACGGGTAATGAAGAGGATATCGCTTCAGTAGATACATGATTATCATCAACAAGTAGCAACTTCAGTTTTGATGATGTAGCAGTTTGATGCGCTATACCTATCTCAGAGACAATCGGTAAACTTATATCAAAAAAGAATGTACTCCCCTCACCTACATAACTCTCTAAACGCAAGGTCGAGTTCATTAACTGTAGAATTTTATTGCATATAGCAAGGCCAAGCCCTGTTCCGCCATATTTTCTAGAGGTAGCAGACTCCGCTTGAGAAAAGTTCTGAAACAACTTAGGAATCTGGTGCTCGGCGATTCCTATACCGGTATCTGACACAGAAAACCTAATATCAGCCACGTCATCTCGCATCTGTAAAAGCTGCAGCCCAATAGTGACATTTCCTTTATCGGTAAATTTAATCGCATTACCTATCAAGTTGATTAACACCTGTTTGAGCCTTAGCGGATCGCCAATCACCTCATTATGCAGTAACGGATCAATCTTATACACCAGTTCGATAGGCTTACCGCCTTGATAAGCAGAACCAATGTCAGCTAATTCTCTTAGTAGTGACTCCAAAGTGAATGCTGTCGTTTCTAGCTCCAGCTTGCCAGCCTCAATTTTTGAGATATCTAATATGTCATTAAGAATTTCTAACAATGACTGCGCAGAAGACTTAGCTTTAGTAATGTATTCAGCTTGTCTTTGCTCCAATTCAGTTCGTTGCAATAGCTGCAGCATGCCCATTACAGCATTCAGTGGAGTACGGATCTCATGGCTCATATTTGCCAAAAACTGGCTTTTCGCTAAGTTAGCCTGCTCAGCATCGAGCTTAGCTTGCAATAGTGTTTCCTTATGAACCCTTTCCATGGTCACATCAAAATTTACACCAATCATCACCAGCGGCTTATTGCTCTCAGCATCTCGTTCGGTGATTGCTAGTGCTTTAACATACCTGACTTCGCCACTTGGCCAGACAACTCTAAACTCGCTATCAAACACTTCATTGTTATTGACTGCGCTTAGTATCTGCTGCACTGCACGCTGCTCATCTTCTGGGTGAAGTCTTTGCCGCCAGTGCTCATAACTAAGGCCTTTTTCTCGCTCTTCAAGTGGGTAATCATAAATAGCGAGCATTTCATCGTTCCACACTAAACGCTCCGCCTGAATATCCCACTCCCAAATGCCCAGCTGAGCCACCTTAGCAGCAAGCTGCATTTTTTCCAGCAACCGTAGTAGCGATGTCCTTTGTTGTTTTTCTTCGCTCAAGTCTATGGCCACACCCAAGTAACCCAAGATATCTCCATTAGCACCACGATTTGCAGTAACAGAAAGGCTTACGGGTAATTGTGAGCCATCTTTGCGTACATATGTCCACTCTCGAGTTTCAGCACCAGAAATTTCTGGAATATGTACAAATGTTTTAAAGCCTTGAATCACTTGACCAAATTGACGCGTCAACTCATCTGCTCTGACCTCTACCTCACTTGCACAATGTATGGTTGCAGGAGTTTGTTTGCCCACCATTTCTTGTGCGGTGTAGCCCAACATTCTCTCAGCGCCGGTATTAAATACCTCAATAACGCCTTGCGGATTTGTGGCAATAATAGACACCTCAGATGCTGCATTTAAGATACCCTGGAGCAAGGCATTCAACTCTAGCATCTGCTGATCTTGCGCACGCTTAACGGTCACATCGATACGAATAGAGAGATAACGTACATGCTCAGGATTCTCTGCCGCCAATTTCACAATGACAGAGTCAAACCACAAATAATTGCCCTGCTTGCCTATGTTGCAGACTTCACCGTGCCATGAATGGGCTGTCTCAATTGTGTCCCATATATTCTCCCAATCACTGCGGGATAACATACCACTACTCAATATTCGATGGTTTTTTCCTAAAAGTTCTTCCCTACTATAACCGTGGATATCGCAGAATGCATCGTTGACATCCGTAATCTCGCCGAGGTGGTTTGTCATAGAGTACAAAAACTGCGATTTAATCGCATCAATCAACACATTATTTTCACTCAAAGCCCCTTGTAGCGCAGCAGTTCTGTCCAACACTTTTTGCTCTAGCTCTTTGTTTAGCTGTAAGATTTCCCGCTCGGCATTCTTTTGTTCGCGAATATCCATCACCGTTTTAGCAGCGCCAATAATATTGCCATTGGCGTCTCTCACAGGGGCTACAGACACTGAAACCTGCAACTCCTCCCCCCATTTATTAAGCCTGGTGGTTTCAAAGGGGGGAATCGAACGCCCCTGCGCAATCGTTATCAAAATAAGTCGCTCTTCATTATATAGAGACTCAGGCACGACTAAATCCATCAATAACTGACCTACCGCCTCGCTTTCTGTGTAGCCGAATAACGCTTCTGCCCCTTTATTCCAGGAGGTAACACGCCCCTCTAACGATTTACCGATAATCGCATTGATAGCACTTTCGACAATCGCGGCTATCCTTGCCTGACTACTAATCACCAACTGCCCTTTTTGGTGGTTATTGCGCCATAAGTACCACAAAAAGCCCATGAGTAAAGAAATCAACACACCAACTACGCCCGTTAGTACCACCGATGGCACACCTGTATATTTTTTCAGCGCTGCTTCACCAGTGTATTTAAGTTGCCACTTACGCCCAAATACATTCGTATCTAATACGATAGAACCCAAAGGGGAAAATCTGTGTGGACGCAAAGCAGGCCTGACAGGAGCACTAAGAGAGCTTGTTAGCTCCTTTAAGTTAAAAAAAGTAACCGGGTTAGTTATATCTGTCACATCGACTAGCTCCACCTGCTCTTCATGCCGCTTGAATTGCGCCCCACCCAGTATTTGATTGATAATTAACGGCGCGTATACCCAACCAAGTAGTAACCGCTCTCTCTCTTCAACCGAGGTTGGCGTGACGTTATTTGCATAGTAGGGCAGCATCATTAAAAAGCCGCTAGATTTCTGTTGTTGCTTTTGCACCAAAGTAATTGGCGCTGTAATCGTGAGCTCACCACTCAACATAGAACGTCTAGCAGCATTAAAGCGGTTTGTCTCTGAGGCAACATCTAGGCCGACAGCTTGCGCGTTATCTTCTAATGGTGCAATCAGCTCAATCACGAACTTATCACCTAAATGTGGATTAATTTGCTTGATGGTGAATTGTGGCCGATGGTCTAAGCGCATACTTGTGATAAAGTCTGCCTCTTGCTCAGGTTTTACGCGACGAATAAACCCAAACCCCAAGGCTCCTGGGAATTCACGCGAATAATCACGGCTTCCTGTATATCGAATAAATTTGTTATAACTTAGAAAATCTTCATCTACACTGACATACCCGCCACGCAACCCACGCAAGCCATATTGATACAGAAACATATTTTCCTGAATGCGATTTTGCAATGCGCTGGCACGGTCATGCATCAGCTTTGCAATTTCTTTCTTCTCAATTCTATCAAACTGCCAACTGAGTAAAACTGTTAGCAACAACCCCAGAAACAAGACACCAAGAGATTGCACTAGAATTTTTTTTGATAGTTTAGTCATTTTTTTAAGTGGGCTTATTGGTTTGGAGCAAGGCTTTCATCTCACCCACTGGTAAAGGCTTAGCATAATAGTAACCTTGCATTACATCGCAACCCAAAAGAGAAAGCTCATTTGCTATTACCTCAGTTTCAACACCTTCGGCGACAAGATTGAGGTCAAGAGACTCTGCCATTTTGATGATTGCACTTACAATTCCGTAGTTGGACCTGTTACTTAACATATCGCGTATAAAGCTTTGGTCAATCTTAAGTACATTAATAGGAAAGTATTTGAGATAAGTTAAACTAGAATAGCCAACACCAAAGTCATCAATAGCAATGGAAACACCAAGCACGCGCAATTCATTGAGAATATTAAGCATTGTTGAAATATTGTTTGCGAGCACACCCTCAGTAACCTCAAGCTCTAACAACTCTGGGGCTAGCTTGGTATCCAGCAAAACTTGCCTTACAAAGCCCACAAAATCTGCTTGCTCAAACTGATGTGCTGAAACGTTGACTGACACTCTTACTCCCGGCAAAGCAGATTGCCATTGCCGACAGTCAATACATGCTTGCCTTAAAACAAACTCGCCGATTTGCACAATCAGCCCAGACTCTTCAGCAATTGGAATGAACTTACCAGGAGGAATCAACTCTCCATTTGCCGCACGTAATCTGATAAGCGCTTCAGCGCCTAAGAAGCGTGCCTGACTAATGCTATATTGCGGCTGGTAATGCACTTCATAAGTCTTATTTTCCAGCGCTTCATACATCTGCATTTCTAACTCATGTTTGGTTCTGACGCTATCTTCTATATCACTAGAGAAGAAACAATATTGCCCCTTACCTAAGTTCTTGGCTTTATACATGGCTGAATCAGCGTGCCTGAATAATGTTTCCAGATCTTGTGCATCATCTGGGTACAAACTGATACCCATACTAGAAGTAAGGTTGAGACGTTTATCCCCGATAAAATAGACTTCACTGATAATCGATGTAACTGAGCTTATAAATTCTTGTATTTCGTCTACATCATTAATGTTGGGCAGTAAAAATATAAACTCATCACCACCTCTGCGGCAAAGTGTCTGTTGACCAGACAGTTTACTTTTCAGCCTAATGGCAATTTTCTGCAGTATCAGATCACCTGAAGCGTGGCCAATAGAGTTGTTAATCGTCTTAAAGTTATCAATATCCAGCAGAATAAGCGCTACATGAGACTTGCTAGAACTGACATCTTTAATTGCCTGCTCAGCTTTTTGTCGTAACAACTCCCGGTTTGGCAGACCTGTCAAAACATCAAAGTTTGCTAGCTGCGTCATCTGTAAAGCCATTTTTCTCGCATGGCTTACATCATGGAAAACGATAATTGCCCCAACGATTTTACCGCTATGATCTTTCACTGGAGATGCGCTATCTTCTACATTCAACCTCTCTCCGCTTCTGCGTACCAGTGAAGTATCAATAGCCATACCAACTACCCGCTCTTCTTCCAAGCAGACTCTGATAGGGTTTCTCAGCGTGTGATTTGAGTCGCCGGCAGATAATGGCATGACTATTTCTATCGCATTACCTATCGCTTCGCTGTATGTCCAGCCTGTCATTAACTCTGCCGAAGGGTTGATAAAAGTCACATTACCATTAATATCAGTCGCAATCACCGCATCAGCAATTGACTCCAACATCACTCTGATACGTTCTTTTTCTTCGTATAAGGCCACTTCTGCTAGTTTTCGTGCTGAGATGTCATTAATCAAAACTAGAAAATTGTTTTGCTCTGAAACACTTTCAACCTGCTTAAGTAAGCTAACCTCGCAATAGCGCTTTGTATTGCCCGGCCGCTCAACTGCACTGATTGAGTCTAGCACCAAGTCAAAAGACACCTTTTGCCCATCCTGCATTTCTGTAGCACGGCTGACAATTTCTGTTGCTAGGTTTTCATCAAACAGCTCTCTCAAAGGTTTATCTTTAAAAGTCACTCCAGGAAACTTTGTCCAAATGCCATCTAAATCATTGGTAAGCACGCCAACTAAATCAGCGTTAAACTGCCCTAAAAAGACAGGCAGATTAAACACAATATCGGCAAGATTTCTTTGACTGAGTGCTAATTGTTTTGCTTTGCTCTGGAGTTTGAGATGCGTTCTCAATCTAGCTATCACCAGGGGCATATTGAGGGGTTTGTGAATAAAATCTACCCCTCCCATTTCTAACGCAGCCACTTCTTTTTCTGCCTCGGTGTGGGAGGTGATGAAAATAATCGAAGCTTCCGACATATTTTCCATCGCACGAAGTTTTTCACAAACTTCGTAGCCATTCATGTCTGGCAGCTCAATATCAAGCAACACTAAGTCAGGTGAAGCGCTCTCGGCAATTTTTAGTGCATGATGTCCATCTGTTGCAAAAAGCACAGTCCCCATACCACGAACCGCCTGCTCTAAGGCAATCACAATTGTAGGTTGATCATCTACAATTAAAATAGTGGGCTGCTTAACCATATCTAAATCAAACATTATTCACTCCCATGTCAACTGTATATGAATTGTCATGATTAACATCGCTAGTCAAAACAATAAAGAAATATGCGGGCCTAAGCTTTATTAGCGCGATGAAGTTACAATCCACTGAGATAAATTGCTGAACTAAGCTTATTACAAAAAAAGCAAGGTGCACTGGGTGGTAAAGGCGCATGCCCACCCAGTTGTAAACTTGTGTAGATAATGATTGAGCCATTAAAATTCCCACCTACTTTTTTATTAGTATTTTGAGTGTTTCTGGGTGATATTTTTACTTTGCTAACACTATGTAATTGAAGCAAAAATGCTCTTTTACATCAATTTAGCTTATATACCACTCAGTGTGCAAGTGAATTTATTTCTTATATCACAAAGATATAAAAAGGTTTGAAAGACAGCTAGAAAATAGCAAACCTATGAAGTGTGACTTAGCAATAAAGCCTAGCATCCAGAGAAAATTAGATCAGAAATATAGTAGCTACAAAACAACCTAATTAAACTCTAATTTGTTAACTTTAGGCTTGTTAAGCCCTTTAATAAAGAGTTTATAGGTATCGAGATCAAATACTAGTTCAGACCTTTGAGCGCTTATCTCATCAAAGGCTGCATCATCTTCTGCAGCCACCCCAAATAGACCCAATGCTCAAATAGGTGCAGTGCCGATTTTTCGTTAAAGTGATGTTTTTCGTGAGTACCAATTTTGCTTAAGAAAAGCCAAGTTTCAAGTCGATGTATGGCAGTCGCTTACTGCAAACGCAGATGATGCAACTCAGCACGCTCTTTACCAACACACGGCCCCTTGCATCGCTTTAGCTGGTGTGCAAAACGAGACCGTTTGTAGACTCTAGACTTAGCACTTTGGGGGTGCAAGGTTTAAGGGGCTGGATTCATCATGGTTAAATGCAAATGCTCAATCTCTTGCAGCACTTCTGGCGCTAGCTTGGTATCCCATGCATCGATATTTTCTTTTAATTGCTGCATCGTGGTGGCACCAATAATCGTGCTACTCACAAACCAGCGGTGGTACACAAAGCTCAATGCCAGTTGCGTAGGGGTAAGCCCATGTGCTCTAGCCAGCTTGGCATAGGCAGCGCTTGCGGGAAATACACCAGGTTTTTTGTAGCGTTGCGCGTAACCTAAAAACATAGTGACGCGTCCTTTTGCCTCAGGGTTATCAATGTACTTTGCAGTGAGATGCCCAAATGCCAGCGGTGAATACGCAAGCAAGCCCACTTGCTCGCGATATAACACTTCAGCCATGCCAAACTCCATGCCGCGGTTAATCAGGTTATAGCAGTTTTGCAC
>Ga0208393_100401_pt1 | contig 9909 bp, 11 predicted proteins | sample LakWasMet46_HOW7_2_FD_183884 | JGI IMG/M metagenome (GOLD analysis project Ga0208393, IMG submission 183884) | Freshwater sediment methanotrophic microbial communities from Lake Washington under simulated oxygen tension - Sediment Metagenome... | ecosystem: Environmental > Aquatic > Freshwater >...
GACCATTGCGCTGTTCGCACTGCCGGGTGCCTTCACCCCCACCTGCTCGGCCAAGCATGTTCCCGGCTATGTCGAGAGCTACGAGGCCTTCAAGGCTGCTGGCGTGGATGAAATCTGGTGCGTCAGCGTCAACGACGCCTTTGTCATGGGTGCCTGGGCGCGAGACCAAAAGACTGCAGGCAAGGTCCGCATGCTGGCGGATGGAAGCGCTGCGTTTGCACAGGCCACCGGCCTCACCTTGGACCTGACCGCCAAGGGAATGGGCCTGCGCAGCAACCGCTATTCCATGCTGGTCAAGAATGGCAAGGTTGTCACGCTTAACGTGGAAGGCCCCGGCAAGTTCGAGGTCAGCGATGCCGCCACCCTGCTGGCACAGGCCAAGGCCTAGTCAGCGCACTGCTGCTGGGTCCGCTACAGATCGGCCTTGAGGTAGTGGGCCCCGGCGATGGGGTTGTAGTAGTAGGGCGGTATCTCCTCGAAGCCCAGTTCTTGGTACAGGGCACGGGCCGACTCCATGTCGTCCAAGGTGTCGAGCAGGATGCAGTCGTAGCCGCACAAGCGGGCCGCATCCAGAATGGCTTCCGCCAGCATTCGGCCCAGGCCCAGGCCCCGGTAGGTCGGGCGCACATACAGGCGCTTCATCTCGCAGGCATTGGAGTAGTCCACGGCGTCCAGCGGACGCATGGCACAGCAACCCGCCAACTCGCCATCCACGGTGGCCAGCAGCAGGGCGCCGCGCGGTGCACCGTATTCGCCAGGCAGGTTGCGCAGCTCGTCGCCAAAATTCTGGAAACACAGGTCCACGCTCAGCGTTCCGGCGTATTCCGCGAACAACAGGCGCACACCTTCCAGTTCGCTGGTGTTGGCGGGCGTCAGCAGGCGGGTATCAGGCGGCGTGTCGCCACGCCCGCTGATCAAGGTTTCCTTCAGTCGGCCCATAGCACCATCCCGGCAACGGTGTGTGCAGGCGCACCCCGTAGCGGAGTGACCCTGCGCGCGCGCGCTCCATTGCGAGCATGCACAAAGGAGAGTGCCAGGGACTTGTGGTCCGCTGACATGGGGAACGCCAGATTGTTATTGCGTCGCATACGATAAATATTAGCGGTGACTATAGCCGCTGTGCTGCCATGGTACTCCGTGGTCCCCGCTGCCGCGCCGCGGGGGCTGCGAGAGAGGCCCCGGCCGCCAGCACACGTTCAAGGAAGAAACCATAATCGGAGTGCAGCCCGCTTGGGCTGCGCCAATTCACAAGGTGCCAACCATGCAAAGACGCCAGTTCACCCTCACTGCCACGCTCGGCGCCTTGTTCGGTCTTGCCGCGATGGAGCGCGCCCACGCGCTCACTCTGGACAATCTGAGCAATGCCGACGCCACCCAGGGGCTCAAGACCGCCCTGGAGAAAGGGGCGCTGTCGGCCATCGCGCAGTTGGGCGCTCTGGACGGCTTCCTGGGCAACGACAAGGTACGCATCAACCTGCCCGGTTCATTGCAGGATGCCGTGAACCTGTTGCGTACCCTGGGCCAGGGGGGACGTGTGGACGAACTAATCACTGCCATGAACCGGGGGGCTGAGGCCGCCATGCCCATGGCCAAGGACCTGTTGGTCAATGCCGTGCAAACCATGAGCGTGACCGATGCCAAGGGTATTCTGAGCGGTGGCGATACGGCGGTGACCCAGTTCTTCGCCGGCAAGACCCGCTCCAGTCTCGCCGTGAAATTCCTGCCCGTGGTCACGCATGCCACGGAGAAGGTGGGGCTGGCCCAGAAGTACAACGATGTGGCTGGCAAGGCGTCCGAAATGGGCCTGATAAAGAAGGATGATGCCAACATCCAGCAGTACGTGACGGGCAAGGCGCTTGACGGCCTGTACTTCATGATCGCCGAGGAAGAGAAGAAGATCCGCCAGAACCCCGTGGGCTATGGAAGCGCCATTCTCGGCAAGGTCTTCGGCGCCCTCAGGTGAACGTCCTGCGGCAATGCTGGGCGGCCGTGGTTGCGGCGGGCGTGGTCCTGGTGGCTGGGTGTAGCCCGGAGCTCAACTGGCGCGAGGTGCACGTGGAAGGTATGGCCGCGCTGCTGCCTTGCAAACCCGATGCTGCTCTGCGCCACGTGCCATTGGGTGGGCAGGACGTGGCCATGGACATGTTGGGGTGTGAAGCCAAGGGAGGATTATTTGCCATCAGCCATGTGCGTCTGAATGACCGCCAGGCGGTTGACGTAGCGCGCGCGCAGTGGCGTCAACAGGCACTGGCGAGCTTGCAAACCCGGTCCGTGCAAGAGCTGTCCTTTCGCCTGATACAGGGGGCATCGGGCCATTCCGGGCAGGTACGGGTTGAGCCATCCACGGAATGGGTTGCCGCGCAGGGTGTGCGACCGGGCGGCAGCCCCGTGGAGGCACGTCTGCTGTGGCTGGCGCAGGGCAACGATCTCTACCATGTGGCCGTCTATGCGGATCAAATTTCGGATGACGCGGTAGAGATGCTCTTCTCGGGCCTGCGCCTGCAATGACGCCATAATCGCAAGCTTAGGCAACCATGAACACTGGCATCCTCATCATCGCCCATGCTCCCCTGGCTAGTGCCCTGCGGGAGTGTGTGCTGCATGTCTATCCAGAGGCCGCCACCGGGGTGCTGGCGCTGGATGTCCTGCCCAACGAGTCCACGGACATCACGCGCAACAAGGCCCAAGGCCTGTTGACCCAACTGTCCGCTCCCAACACGCTGGTCTTGACCGATGTATTTGGCGCCACGCCCTGCAATGTGGCGCAAAAGGTGGTCGATGGCGTGCACGCCAAGCTGGTCGCTGGTGTCAACCTTCCCATGCTGCTGCGCACCGTCAATTACCGCCATGAGCCGCTGGACGTGCTGGTGGCTCGCGCGCTTTCTGGTGGTGCCCAGTGCATCATGCAGGTGGCCGTGACCGCACCGCAGAACCAGACCCGAAAAACGCATGATAAAAACCACCACGACCATCAGCAATAAACTGGGCCTGCATGCCCGCGCCTCGGCCAAGCTCACCAAGCTGGCTGGCAGCTTCCCCTGTGAGATCTGGATTGCCAAGGGCGAGCGCCGCGTCAATGCCAAGAGCATCATGGGGGTGATGATGCTGGCCGCCGGCATCGGCAGCGAAGTCGTCATCGACATCGATGGTGATCGCGAACAAGAGGCGATGGACGCCCTCTTGGCCCTCATCGCCGACAAGTTCGGCGAAGGCGAATAAGGCTGATCCCATGACTTTCGCCATCCACGGACTCAACGTCTCGCGCGGGGTTGCCATCGGGCGTGCCGTGCTGGTGGCGTCCAGTCGCGTGGATGTGGCGCACTACTTCGTGCAGGCTGGCGAAGTTCAGTCCGAGATAGACCGCCTGCGCAAGGGCCGCAACGCCGTCATCGAGGAAATCCACCGCCTGCAGGCCAGCATCACCCACATGGACCCCAAGGAGACGCCGCACGAGCTGAGCGCCCTGCTGGACGTCCACCTGATGCTGTTGCAGGATGAAGAGTTGGTGGGTGGCGTCAAGCGCTGGATCACCGACCGTCTGTACAACGCCGAGTGGGCGCTGACCACCCAACTGGAGGTTGTCGCCCGCCAGTTCGATGAGATGGAGGACGAGTACCTGCGCGAGCGCAAGGCCGACCTGGAGCAGATCGTCGAGCGCATCCTGCGGGCCATGAAGGGCAGCGGCACCTCCTTCATGGCGCCTCCGCACCCGCAGCGCACTCCGCGCAAGACCTCCCAGCAGGACCTGTTGCTGGACGATACGGTGGACGTGCCCCTGATCCTGATCGCGCACGACCTGTCGCCGGCCGACATGCTGCAGTTCAAGCAAAGCGTGTTCGCCGGTTTCATCACTGACGTGGGCGGCAAGACCTCGCACACCGCCATCGTCGCACGCAGCATGGACATCCCGGCCGTGGTTGGCGCGCGCCTGGCCAGCCAACTGGTGCGCCAGGACGACTGGGTCATCATCGACGGCGATGCCGGCGTGGTCATCGTCGACCCCTCACCCATCATCCTGGCCGAATACGGCTTCAAGCAGCGCCAGGGCGAGCTGGAGCGTGGTCGCCTGCAACGCCTGTTGCACACCCCCTCCATCACCATGGACGGCGAGAAAATCGAGCTGCTGGCCAACATCGAAATGCCGGAGGATGCCCCAGTGGCACTCGGCGCTGGCGCCGTGGGTGTGGGCCTGTTCCGCAGCGAATTTTTGTTCATGGGTCGCCAGGGGCGCCTGCCCGGTGAGGAAGAGCAGTACCAGGCTTACCGCCGCGCGGTGGAGGGCATGCAGGGCCTGCCGGTGACCATCCGCACCGTGGACGTGGGCGCCGACAAGCCGCTGGACGACTCCCTGCGCGATGACGCCCACCTCAACCCTGCGTTGGGCTTGCGCGCCATCCGCTGGAGCCTGGCCGACCCGGCCATGTTTCTCACGCAGCTACGCGCCATCCTGCGCGCAGCCGCGCATGGACGTGTGCACCTGCTGGTGCCCATGCTGGCCCACGCCCGCGAGATCCGCCAGACCCTGGCCCACCTGGACCATGCCCGCGCACAGTTGGACAACCGGGGCGTGGCCTACGGCCCGGTCAAGCTCGGCGCCATGATCGAGATTCCGGCGGCAGCCCTGAGCCTGCGCATGTTTCTCAAACACTTCGACTTCCTGTCGATTGGCACCAACGACCTGATCCAGTACACCCTGGCCATCGACCGCGCCGACGAATCGGTGGCCCACCTGTACGACCCCCTGCATCCGGCCGTACTGCGCCTGGTCGCCGACACCATTGCCGAATGCCGCGCGCAGGGCAAGGGCGTGAGCGTGTGCGGCGAGATGGCCGGTGACGTGACGCTCACGCGCCTGCTGCTGGGCCTGGGCCTGCGCAGCTTCTCCATGCACCCAGCGCAGATCCTGGCCGTCAAGCAGGAAATCCTGCGCTCCGACACCGCCAAGCTGGCCCCCTGGGCACAGCGCATCATGTCGGCGGACGATCCGGCGCGTGAGTTGACGGCGAACTGAGCGTATGGGAATGCTCCTGAATTAGGGGCGCGCTACACAATGTCTGCGATGGCTATGGCCCTGTTTCCGTGTTGGAAGTGATCCATGACATGGTGCTTTTGCTTTTCAACAGAAGCCTGTGCGCCAGCTCCCCGCGTGGATGCGTCGGAATCTCGATTGGATCAACCCGTTGTCAATAAACCAGCTCATCTAGGGTTTCCACGGAGTGCCGGTGCCCCTCAAGGCAATAGACTCGCCACCTTGCTGTCTCGCATGTGACACAAGGTATAAAGATCGAACGAATTGAGGGAGTGGCGCGACGCCGGCTTGCTTGTCATGCATGTCGACGCGCCCTGAATGTAGATGCTGGATACAAATCAACGAACAGCGCAAGGCAGTGACTGGGGCAAAAGCATGGGCCTGCAAAGCATCCAGCTCACCAGCATCGACCTCCAACAAGACACCCTCAACTACGCCGACGGCCAGAGCGACACCTTAAGCACCACCACCCTTAGCTTCGACACCGAAGGCGTCAAGCTCGACACCGTCAAGGTAGTGGGGGCGGACGGCAAGCTCAAGGAGGTGGACGCTGGTGCCCTGGTCGTGCACGAGCACTATGACGGCAAGACCCGCACCGTCAGCTACGAACTGCAGGCCAAGGTCACGGGTGACTGGGAAAAGACCGTCGATGCGGCGGCGCAAGAGGGGATGAAGGCCTGCCGCAGCAAGTGGATCAGAGTGAAAGCGCGCTTTAGCCCTCGTCGAATGTGGGTATGCAGCTATGTAATTTGTAGCGACCTCAAGGACCAACGTTACAGAGTCAGGCAACCCCTACAAGGGGACAGGAGTCTGTTTTCGCACAAACAAGGGATGTACGAGGCGCGCGTTAGCCGTTAGGCTACTTCGCTTCGCCAGAACGCTATAAGACTGCCATAACAGAGCCGGCTCAATGAATCAACAGTTTTCGTCCCTCGCATCGCCAGTGCTTTGCCTGCCTAAGAAGCCAGATTTTCCTCTTGCTAGCTCACCAGCGTTGCTGAACTTGGTGAAGGCGAGGGGAATGAGACTCGGGGCCGCATTTGCCTTATCGTCTGCCACATTCGCCTTGATCCTATTGGTTGGTGCTGGCAACACGCTGGCTGAACCAGTCGTGCCACGCAGCGATAGTCAAGCGCGTGTAGTTGCGATCCCCAGTCGTCTTCAATGCAACCCGGTTACGCCGGACACCAAGGTGCCATGGATTGATATATCCCAACTGCCAGACCTGACGCGCGACACGGCCTACTTCGAGGCCTGCTCCGATCTGGATTACGCTTGGACGCCCCAGAGCTATCCCAACGCCAAGTACGTGCCCGTTCGCACGCCCGAGCACGAGGCCCGCGTGGACTTGTTGTTGCAGGGCATCAAGGACTATGTGACTGCGGAGTCAGATGATTGGGTTGCGTATGTGAATGCTTGGCTCGGCACCTTGTTGCCATTGCCAAGGGTCGAGCGCAGTTCCTTTCCAAACGGAAATGTTTTTATTTCTTCCTTCTCGGTTGCTAAGAATCAAGCGGCTACTCAGTTTAAATTTGCTAGCAAGACGTTGGGTGTATTTGGAACGCGGATAGCCACCCCCTCCGGGGAACTAGTTTCCAATAGAAGACGGATGTCCATCTCCGATATTGTGGGAACAGATTTCTGCATTACGCCCATTGACCTGCAAAGAACTTTCGAAAACCAACCCGGCTACCTCTTCCAGCCAGCAAGTGTTCGCACGGCGCGATCACGGCCAGCCCCACAAGAATTGACGAAGCTGGGTGGCCAGTGGTTTGGTTACCAAGTGCATGTGTTCAGCAGGCCGACGACAGGAAAGTATGAGGGACTCGTGCAATTCGGATTCGGATTCAAACCCTGTGCTTCGAGCATTCAGATAGAGCTCAGTGAGAGTAAATCGGCTGGGAGCAAGCAATGACAGCAATCGCATCGTTTCCCGCGAAATTTCAATCGATGGCATCACATCGCCCCAGTGCAACGTTGGATTTGCTCAGGGCATGCATCATCACTGGTGTGCTGTTCTTCACCGTAGCTCCATCGGTGCATGCGCAAGAAAAGCCCACCCAGGAACAACGCAAGCTGACCGATGCCGAAGTCAAGGCCAAGTACCAGAACTGCGAAGGCGGCTGGTACAGTGGCCCGCGCCCTGGCAAGGCGCGCTACGCCAAGGACCCGTGGCTGTGGGTGGTGACACCAGCTTTCGCGCAAACGTTCTGCATGCCTCCTGAATTCGTCAGCAACGAACTCAAAGGCGCAGAGGCCGTTGCGTTTCGGCTTTTGAGCAAAGGCGACGACGAGAACTGCGGCTTTGGTGGCAACCCGAATGTGTGCTCTGGAGAGGTTGTTCTACGCCTTGATGTCTATGTCAGAAATGATGTGAAGTTGCCAAAGGCGCACGAAGGGAGGTATTACCAAATCGCTACGCTGCCAAGCAGAAAACTCATCGGTCGCACTCAAAAAGAATGGAAGGCGATGGAGGTAATGACTTTCGCACATCCCGAGCCTGCTCTAAAACCCCACTTCGACGGACAACAAGTGGGCATAGAGGGTGTCAAGGACGGCAAGATTGCATGGCCCATTGTTGCCTTGTTCGAGCAAACGCACTTCGGCGGCGTATTTGAAGGCATCGACTACTACGCCTTTGAGGGATCAACCGGCTTCTTTGAGAACCCCGGCATCAAGCAAAACCATGTAACTCGTTTTTTCCTCACGTTTGCGCGGCCAGATCGTGACAAGTCAAAGCCTAGAACCGGGCAATCGCTTAGTGAATACGCCAACTACATAGAGCTGCCTGAGGCTTTCACCGACAAGATTTCCGAAGCTGACCGCACACGTGGCCGCAACATCGCAGAGTTGGCACGCCGTGCCTTCGCGCCCGCTGCTCCCGCAAGCTCTGTCACCAAGCCCTAAAGGAATCGAGCTGTGCCCATCACCAACAATAGCCGTGTCCTGAACTATTTGCCTTATGCCATTGGTGCCTACGGCACGGGTGCGGGCACCACTGGATTGCAGGTTGGCAATGCAGTGCCTGTAAATGTCGAGCTTTTCAAGGCCACCCCCGACTCAGGCTTCCAAGGCACCTTCTACAAGGACTCCGTTACCGGCAAGTACACCGTTGCCTTCGCCGGAACCAATGATTTAAGGCAATGATGATTAAGTCCCAAGCTGGCGCGTGACTTGCATGTCTGCTGCTTTCTCAATGAAGGCAGACAGATGAAGCAACAAACCCTCGCAATGGCCGCCGATCAGACCTTTGAAAGCTACCGCAAGCCCACTCGGCGCGACGGATTTCTGCAAGACATGGAGAAGATTGTTCCTTGGTCTGCTCTGTGCGCGGTCATCGAACCCTACTACCCCAAGGCCGGCAACGGGCGTCCCCCCATCGGTCTTGAGCGCATGCTGCGCATCCATTTCATCCAGCACTGGTTCAACCTGGCCGATTTGGCCTGTGAAGAAGCTCTGTACGACAGCGCCAGCCTGCGCCGCTTTGTGGGCATTGACCTGGGGCGTGAGCCGGTACCCGACTCCACGACGATGACGAAGTTTCGCAAGCTGCTTAACGTCAATAAGCTTGGCGAAGCCTTGTTTGCCCAGGTCGGCAAGGAGCTCCAGGAGCGCGGTTTCAAGCTCAACACCGGAACCATTGTGGATGCCACGATCATTGCCGCACCCAGCTCCACCAAGAACGCCGACAATGCCCGCGACCCCGAGATGCACCAAACCAAGAAGGGCCAGCAGTGGTACTTTGGCATGAAGCTGCACATCGGCGTGGACAGTCAGACGGGATTGGCTCACAGTGCAGTGGTGACGCCAGCCAACACCCATGACAAACACCCCTTGCCGGATTTATTGCACGGCAACGAACAGCGCGTTTATGGCGATTCGGCCTACGCCAGTCAGAAGGAGCTGATCACCAGCAAGGCCCCCAAGGCCCGCGACTTCACCAACCAGCGCAGCCGTTACGCGGGAGTCGTAGATGAGGCTGTGCGTGCAAAGAACCGCAACAAATCACGGATTCGCGCACGCGTCGAGCATGTCTTTGGCGTGGTCAAGCGCCTATGGGGCTTTGGAAAGGTTCGCTACCGGGGGTTGCAGAAGAACGCCACGCGGGCGTTCACGGCCCTGGCATTGGCCAACATCTACCTCGGTCGCCAGCGCTTAATGGCACTGGTGCGCCCATGAACCGGGAATCGGGGGCCTGGCCCCCAAAAGAACACCCTCCTGGGGCGCAGGCTGCCTTGAAATCGCACCCGACTTTCGGTGCCTTTGCTGCAACGAGCTTTTGTTCGCGCGTTGTGCCTACTTGTTCACCGTAGCCCTAAGTCATACCGCCGCGATTGAACGTGATGTCAGGCGATAAAAAGCGTACATTGCATGTGAACCACGAAGGCAAGCGTATTGGGAGGGGACATCCATGGCATCCACTTTTCGACTCGGCACAGCCACCTTTCAGGGCATTCGATGGGGAGTCGCCCTGCTGCTGTGCGTGTGCACACAAGCCATGGCGCAGTGGCCCGCAGGCATGAACCGCGCGGAGGCCGCCCGCGCCGATTGCGCCATGGACTGGGCCGAGACCCAATACCCTTCGCTCACACCACCGGCCACCTCGCAGGTTTCAGAGCCCTACTACTACCGCTTTTACACCGGCTCCAACGCCTACGCCGGAACCTCGGGCGCGGATGGGCATGCCTACTACCTCGATACCACGATGCAAGACCTGGGGCGTCGCGCAGACTGGTTGACGCTGACCGGCTGTCAGTTCGACCCGCGCGTGTGGCAAAGCGGCTTTGAGCAGGCATCCGACTTCTCTGGCTTCTACATCTCACCGCAGGGGCACATGAACAGCACCTACCAGGCCTTGGTCACCGACACCGTGCACGGCG
>Ga0208393_100404_pt1 | contig 9833 bp, 8 predicted proteins | sample LakWasMet46_HOW7_2_FD_183884 | JGI IMG/M metagenome (GOLD analysis project Ga0208393, IMG submission 183884) | Freshwater sediment methanotrophic microbial communities from Lake Washington under simulated oxygen tension - Sediment Metagenome... | ecosystem: Environmental > Aquatic > Freshwater >...
ACGTTCGAGCGCGTCGATGCGCCGCGGGGGGAGTTCTTCCATGTCGATTGGCTCGACCCGAAGCGGCCGCACCACGCGGCAAAGTGAGCGCGGGTCACAAGACGAGTTGCTATTCGCCGAGGTTCCAGGGCATCCTGCGCCCGCGCATTTCGGCGCATGGGCGGCGGGCTTCGGAAGACTTGCCGTTCCTGAGTTACTTTCGGGTGGGCGAGGGTTCATGAGGTTCGTGTCGCTGGTGCTCCTGGGTGTGTTGGCTGTTGGTTGCGAGACTGCTCCTCCGAAGGGTCCGGAGGTGTTTGGTCCACAGAGCCAGCGAGGCGGTCTTGCGAACGGCTCGTTTGGCAGTGACTGCCTGCAGCACGGCGCGAGCGATTGCGCCAGTGGACTGTGCGCGCGACTCGACCGTCTCGTGAGGGTCTGTACTCGGACCTGCAGTAGTTCGTCGAACTGTCCTGCTGGGTGGCGCTGCGCGCTCTCTGGTCCGACGTCCACCAAGACGTGGTGCGTCCCGGAGAACTCGTGATGATCGCGACAGTTGACGTGTTTCGGCGGACCCTCACCCTCCTGTGCCTTGGGCTCTTGTTTTCCGCGGAGTTGGCGCACGCAAACAATCCGCACTGTCTCAATGGGATCTTCAGTTGTGATAAGCCGTGTCCAAGAGTCAGCGGGAACTATATTTGTAGTTGTTTTGAGTGCGACGGTTCGCTCCGCAATGGCCCAGGTTCGATCAATGATAGCGACGTTTGTGCTGAGTCCAGTTGTGCCGACAAGAAATTCTGTGGCAGCGGTTCAGATTGCCGGGATCCGAACAACCCCTGTGATGATTCAGTCTGTGTTTTAGGGCCGCCATCCGGAGGCGTGCCGACTCTTGGTCGATGCATGAAGCGCAGCAAGTGTGGCGGCGCAGGCGCTCCAGATAAAGTGCCAGCCGACCACGGGGTCTGCCGTCAACCTGGCTTCGGCCAAAGTGGTGGTCGGAAGAACATCGGCGACCCGATTGACGCAGACACGGGCTTGACTCTCCACGGCCATGTTGACGTAAGGTTGCCCGCCGTCGAATCGGAGTTTCAGCTAACTCGATTCTACACTGCCTCAGATGTGTTCTGGACTCGATATGGCGGAACGAACGGTCTGACCTCGCCCTTTGGCGCGAATGATTCCGATGTCATCAATTGGTCGCATTCTCTCTTCTCGTTCATCGCCCCAAGCGGGGCCAATTGCTCTGTGGCCGTTCGGAGGACCGACGGCTCTGTCGTCGAGTTTTCCGGTTGCTCAGACGGATTCATGACCGCGGATGAGGAGGCTCTTGAACTTGGAGCGAGGTTGCTTCGAGATCGTGTCCAGAATCAATACACGCTCTTCGACGGAGATCGGACGTTTGTCTACTCCATGGCGGCCCTTGGAAACGTCTTCCTTCTGACAAGGGTCTCTGACGGAGTTCAGTCCTCGCAGCGGCCAGCAATAGCCGAGATTCAGTACGATAGTGCGACAGGTTGTGGACCAATCATCTCAACTGTGACGGTTGGGGGGACGTCCACGCTCCAGTTTAACTACCAGTCAGTTTCCAAGGTTGGCACTTGCGTTCTGTCGAATATTACCCTTGGAGGTGAGACCGTCGTCACATACGAGTATGATGCGCAGTTTGGGCTTAGTCACGCATTCGGTGCTGCCTTCGACGAATCGTTCACTGCTCCACTCGGAGGGAACGACGTTTTTACCGCAATGTCATACAATGGGAAGCGCGTTCGCCACGAGTATGCGAAGGTCGACGGCCAGATGCGTGTGGTTGCGCTTAAGGAGTCCATTGACGGGCATGTGCTTTCTCTGCGCGACAGTTTTGTCGGTGCCGAGTGTGCGCCGAACACGTCGTGTCTTGGTACGAGGTATAACTACACGAGAGTGGGTTCCTACGTTGGTGATGGCAGTCGCACTCCTGTGCTGCCGCAGTCCTATTTTGTTGATGGTCAATATACCCCTGCTCATAATTTCCGATCAACGAGCAGTTCCGCGCCTGATGGTGTCATTTTGTCGAGTTTTGGATCGGCGAGTGCATCGCCGCGCGCGGCTTCAACTGTTTCGCGAGCAAGCGCTGGAACGCAGGTCAGCAACTGGGAGGTGTCGACCAATTCTTCTGTTCCAAACATAGTAAAAACGCAGCTCGATGAGTATTTGCGGACAACCGAGTTGAGTTGGGTGTTCGGAGTGAACGACACGCCCCTGTTGCACACGATGAGTACTGCGTCCGTGCTGGACCCTGCGAAGAAGTCGGTCACTACCTATTCGTGGGACACGACGAAGTTGAGACTGGCTGCTCAATATCGCTCTGGTGTAACGCGCGAGCTTCAGGGGGGGCAGTGGAAGAACGTTGACCGAGTTGTCGCCACCTTCTATCGAACGACCGGAGCTTGTTCGGGCGGTGGCTCAGATCCGATGGACCGAACGGTTGAGGTTCATGGGCCGTGCTTTGTTTCTGGGACATCAGCGACGGAATGTGCGCCTGGGCAGCGCTTTCATATCCGTTCCATCGAGTATGGAGTCCGGCCGACACTCATTACGTCGGCTATTGACTATCCAAACGCGGAGTATGCGGCTGGCGGGCTCTCCTGTGGCAACGGTCTAGCTACGTCATTTAGCAATCATCAGTACGCGTGGTGGAACCCCGAGGCGCCGGGAATGATCACGACGCCAGACGGAGTGACAACTCAGTTCGACTACGTAGGGGGGCGTCTGAGTAAGGTCACACGAGGGCCTCATGAGTGGCAACTTAGCTATGACGCCGATCAGCCAACCAAGGTGCTGACGCCGGACGGCTACTGGTTGGTGACCTGCTATAGAAACTACTCGCGGAGCGCCGGGTGTGACCCCCAGGGAGAACTCGGCACCAAGCCCACCGCCGTTGTCGTTGCGGACAATGCCGATGGAATCAATCCAAGCGAGGCCGTGCTCTTCTTGTGGGCTGAAGACGGTACTCTGATTGAGACTAAGACGGTCGACGGAACTGGGGTCGTTCATCGTCGCGAGTCGTTTGAGTCGACAAACGCGGGTGACCTGACCTACCGCGCATTGGGCCAAGGGGGCGTGGGTGGAAAATTCGTTGCCACGTTCGATGATGCTCATCGGATGGTCGGCTTTGGAGATGAGTACAATCAGACAATCCCTGCCTTTTGTGGTCGCCCACCGGGGTCAACCGCGCCGACTTCATCGCTTTGCTCGTCCGTGAGTTGGGATGGGAATCGTGTTACGCGAATTCAAGGGCCAGGAGTAGGTGACACCTGCCTGTCCTATGATGGCAACGGAAACGTCTCGCGAGTTGAATCAAACTGCGGAGGGGTGAAGAAGGCCCGCGGGCAGTACATTGCCGACGACTTTGGCAACTCGATCGAGCAGACAATCGCGCTTCGGGGTTCTCAATCGGTCACGACGCGCATGGCGTACGACGCGCAGGGAAATGTCACCACGCGTCAGTCCCCTGAGATGGCCGCGGCGTCAGTGAGCATTGAGGCGACCTGGGATGGTTTGGGTCGATTGCTGCGGACTGAAAGACGCGACTCGTCGGGCCTTCAGTCTCTTGTAGTTCAGGAGTGGGATCAGCCTTCAATCAATCCGTGTAGTTCATGGTGCCCTGTTGCGTCAGCTTGTGTTGCTGCCCACCGGCGTGAAGGCCGTCTTGCGTACCGAAGCGATGCGACAGGAGAGACATGGTACAATTACAGTGAGGGTGGCCAACTCGCTGCGGAGATCGTGCGGCCACGTTCTGAGACCTCATGCAGTGCCGGCCGGTCTCGTGCCTATTCCTATTATCCCGACGGAACGCCAATGAGTGTTCACTACCCGTTCGGTCGAACGGTGACGTATGTGCGAGATGTAGCTGCGCGCCGTCCGAAGTCCGTGGACGTCTCGTTCTTTAGTGGTCTGTCGTGGACGAATGCAACCATCATCGACGACATTCATTGGAAGCCGTTTGGTGGTCTTGAGTACTATCGAATGAAGGTTCCTTCCGCCGAGCGCTTCGCCTCCGTTGACTACCGTGAAGGTCAAACCACCGCTTCGGTTGACCTTGAGGTGTGTCCGACTGGCGATTCGCTTGAGGACTCTGACCAGACAGGTCGGGCGCGGGCGCTCGTTGTGAAACGCGGCCAGAGTCTCAGCTATCAGGCCAGAACAACAGGAGAGCACGTCTTTTCCTCACGGTACACCTACTCCGGCAAGGAACTCTCGACGACCGCGTCCTGTCTGCTCTCTGGCACCGAGGTTCTCTTTGATGGCCGATCATACGGCCAAGATGCCCTTGGTCTAACCACGAGAGGGATCGGTGGCGTGCACACGTGGGGTGGTCGGAGTTACGGCCTCCCTACTCCACTTATCGCTCAGAACACCCTCTCTCCGTGGGAGGAGTTTCGTACCATTGTGCTTGATCAGAGTGTTTCGGAGTGGACTGGCTTCACCCCACCTCCGAACATGTATAGGGAAATTCCTGATTTTGAACAGTGCGAGCCGGATTGTGTGCGTGGCTATAGGGTCGAGTCTGTGGATCCTATTACTAACGAACGTCAGGTCGAACGGCGAACGGTTGATGAGAACGGTCAGGTTGTGCGACGGCGTGCTGACTGGGGTTCAACTTCTCTGTGGAGCGAACATCTCGAGGGTGACGGGCAGCTTGGCGGACTCAGTGGGGTCTATCGCTGGGTTTCAAACGAGAGCGGTACCTATGAGTACTTCTACGACGCCGACAACCGTCGACGCATCAAGACGTATGCGAGCGGGGCTCAAGATGAGTTCTTCTTTCGACCCGCGTCGACCGAGTTGTTGAGTGACGTCGGAAACAGCGAAGTCTACGGCCCGCAGACGCACCCAACGGATGATTACGTTTGGCTAGGTGGAATGCCTGTCGCGGTGGTTCGAGGGAGACTCAACGCGCAGATGCAACGAATGGAGGACCACAAGGGGGACTGCGGCCGAAACGGAGCAAGCATTACTCCCACCGGAGTGAGCGTGGGTTCCTCGTGCGGCGTCTACTTTCCCGTTAACGATCCGCAGGGGCGAATTGCGCTGGTTCTCGATAGTGCTCAGCGGGTTTCTGGCGTGGGAGAGAGCGACCCGTATGGAAGCGTGAACCAGATCGATGTTGCCGTGGGAAGCGACCATCCGTACTCGCCCTATTTCCAATTTCAGCGAGACCTGGTCCACGGATTCAAACACACCAAGTGGGCGAGCGACGTGACCGCGGTCCGGACGAGGCTCCACTATTTCGCTGTTGACGTAGAGTCATCGGACGACTCGTGGTTGGAGGATTCGAAAGGGCAAACCCTGACCTCAGCTCTTGAGCGGTGCTCTGCGACCGGTTCATCGCCATGCGGCGAAGGAATGGGTCGCGTAACGACGTTCTGGGCGAAGCCAGACGACTCCTATGCCGAAATGCACGTACGCTTTCGTTCGGGTCCTCAGACCACAATGCCGCTGTATGGGGTCTCGTTGGATCGAATCGAGTACTTGCGCAGCGAGAAGGACGCTCGGCCGTGGTGGCCGCCGCTTCGATTGCCGGGTCAGTATCTTGACGAGGAGACCGGTCTCTTCGAGAACTGGAACCGATTCTACGATCCGGAGGTGGGTCGCTACCTCTCTCCCGAGCCGATGCTTGGCGAGCCCGAGTGGGTCATTAGCGAAGCGCGCGAGGGACACGCTCCAAACTCCTACGGATACGCGCGGAATAGTCCCATCCAGTGGATTGACCCAACAGGACGCGCGACCACGTCAGACCAATATGTGAGACTGCGTCTGCTTGCTGCAATCTTGGCGGGGGACTGGGCGCATGCTCTGTATTTGGCTGGCATCCTTGGAGGTAGTGCTCCAATCTGGGTCCAACGTCTGCAGATGGCGTTCGACGTAGCTAACCGGACATCGGGGCCCTGCTTTAATGTGGCAAACAATATCTTTAATGTTTTTCAGCAGATGGGCAGGAATCCGCAAATTAGATATCTACTGACATCGCAGTCTGCCAGCGCGCCGGTTTTGTCTCAGAGAATCGCATTTGGAAATAATATTATTTCGACCACTGGGATTCATGTGGTGGTTGAGGTTGAGGGGGTTTGGTATGATGCATTCACGGGTCCGGCGGGGATGGCGATTCAGACATATCTGAATAATGTTGGCGTCGGTATGCCGCAGACGTTTCCTTTGATTGTTAACTAGGATGCCCTCGGGGATTTAGGAATGGCGAGTGTGCTGATTGATGAGATTATTAGAATTGCTGCCATTCCGGCAGTTTCAAGGCTGCCTCTCATACCCTATGCGTCTTCGTACGACGGATTTGTGGCCTTTGTGGACGGATATACGCTTGGACTGGCTGTCGCAGGGCACGCCGATCCTGAGTTGATTGCATTCTTGTCTTGGTTGGATGGAAGGCTGGCTATTGGTGCGACCAGAAGTTGGTTCATGACCATCTCCAGAGCAGCATCAAGCGCGGCGATCCCTCCCTTGGATCTCGCGGCCAAGCTGGCGGTTGAGTTTCGAGCACTCCAAGTGGCGCGCTCTGCAGAATGATCCCCGGTGATCGGTCCGCGAGGAGACGCAGGCGCTCCTCCTACGCCCGGTTTCCGTCGGTTGGTGAGCGGAGGCAGTCACGTCCGCGATGATCTAGCAGGGCGTCGAGTTTGTCGGCTTCGGCGATCGATTCGGCCCAGCCCCGACGTGACCGAGTTCCGACTTCACCGAGTGAATTGCGCCTGCGGGATGACGACGTGCGGCTCGCTGCCACCGGGCACGCCACGCGGGATGGGCCCCACGCTCGTTGCCCTCGTCGCGCTGCTCAGCGCCAACTGCCACGTCAGCCGTCGCAAGGTGCAGCAGTTGCTCAGCGACGTGCTCGGCGTCGACATCGCGCTCGGCACGCGCTCGGAGTCGGAGGCGCTCGCAACGTCCGCTGTCGATGCGCCAGTGCAAGAGGCAATGCGCCACGCCCTCGCGGCGCCGGTGAAGCACCGACGGCACAAATTGGTACCGCCACCACGCTCTCCGCTCCCTCTGGGGGCAGGCCACCAAGGGCGTGACGGTCTTCACTACCTTCGAGTCGGGCACGAAGGTGGCGCTCAGCCGCTGGTTCGGCAACCACGGCATCCTGGTCAGCGATCGCGGCACGCAGCTGGGCTTCTGGTCGATGCGTCGTCGGCAAATCTGTTGGGCGCATCTGCTGCGGAAGTTCGCCTGGTACGCAGCACAGGGCGTCGAGGCCGCGAACATCGGCCGGGCGCTCCTCACGCACACACGCCACGTGCTCCACGAGTGGCATCGGACGAGAGACGGGCACATCACCCGCGCCAAGGCGAGAACACTGCGCCTGCCCGGGACGCCATCGAACTCCTGCTCCGAAGCGGGCGCCAGGTGCTCCACGAGTGGCATCGGACGAGAGACGGGCACATCACCCGCGCCAAGGCGAGAACACTGCGCCTGCCCGGGACGCCATCGAACTCCTGCTCCGAAGCGGGCGCCAGGTGCCCTCCATTGCGGGCAGTTGTTCGCACATCATCGAGCACAGCGACGCGCTCTGGACCTTCCTCGCTCGCGACGGCGTCGATCCCACGAACAACCATGCCGAGCGCGAGCTGCGCGGCTCTGTCCTCTGGCGCAAGACGACGCTCGGCAGCAACAGCGCTCGCGGGTGCGTTTGCCGCCGCGCTCAAGTCCATCATTCAGGCCTGTCGGAAGCAGGGTCGTAATGTCTAGAATTACCTCTCCGCTGCGATTCGGGCCTACGTCGCGGGTCGCTCAGCACCGAGGCTCGTCACGTTCGCCCCGTGAACGGGTACCTGCACTCGGTGCGCAGCGAGTGGCAGTTCTGCGAGAAGCTCGACTACAACCTGCTGTACCGCTGGTTCCGGAACATGGATGTGGACGAGCCCTCGTTCGACAACAGCACCTTCAGCTTCAACCGCGAGCGTGAGCGTCCGCCCGATCGCGCTCGCGTGACCGTTGACCGCGACCGGCGTGCACGTCAGCGGGTCGGGCGCGTGCGGGCCCAGGCGGCGGGCATGAGCGCCGGGACGTCCTTGAGGCGGACGCGGCGTGAGAGCCTCGGCAGGACGTCGGCGAGGTACTCGACCGGGTTGATGTCGGCGAGCGCGCAGCACCCCAGCACGGTGTAGGCGATGGCCGCGCGCTGACCGCCGGCGTCGCTGCCGGCAAACAAGAAGTTCTTCCTCGTGAGGGCCGTGCGGACGTGCAGGCGTTCCACCGCACCGTTGTCGAGGGGGATGCGCCCGTCCTGGAGGAAGCGCGTCAGCGCCGTCGCGTTGCCGAGCAGGTAGCCGATGGCCTTGCCCATCATCGACGACGGCGGCTCGTGCGGCTGATGGTGGACAGCTCGATGTTGTTCCGGTTGCAGCGCGTGAAGGTGACGTGCGCGCCGCGGTTCTCGAGCGAGGCGCGGCTGCTGCTGGGCTGGCTCGGGGCGCGGCTGTCGTGGGGGCAGATGGAAGACGGCATGGTGCTTCGGCAGGAAGGGCGGCTGCGCGTCGACACCGAGTTCGTCGAGGGCGCCGGGCTGCGCGTGGAGTTCGAGGCGGAAGGAGGGGCGCGGGTGCTGGTGACGAACGACGTCGCGCCGCTGGGGGATGATCACCTGGTGACGGCGGCGCTCGGGCCGCGCGGGGCGGACAAGCTGTATCAAGCGGCGCTGCGGCGGGCCGTGGAGCTCGAGTCATGACCCCCTCTCCCTCGAAGGGGGAGAGGGTCGGGGTGAGGGGCCGAACCTCTCCCGCGCTAGAGCCAGGTCAGCCCCTCACCCTGGCCCTCTCCCCGCTCGCGCAGGGAGAGGGGATCACGTCTGCGATGGAGCACGCTTCCCGCAACGCCATCACCGCGCGCGGCCGCTTCACCTGCGCGCTGACGGGCGGCTCCGCAGCGACCACGCTCTACCCGCGCCTCTCCACGGCCGACCTCGACTGGTCGCGCATCGACTTCTTCCTCTCCGACGAGCGCTGCGTGCCGCTCGACCACCCCGACAGCAACTACCGGGTCCTCCGCGCCGCACTCCCGAGGGCGCGTCTCCACGCGGTGAACACCTCGCTCCCGCCTGCGCAAGCCGCGGCCGACTACGCGGGCCAGCTCCCTGATCAGCTCGATCTGATCCACCTCGGCATGGGCCCCGACGGGCACGTGGCCTCGCTCTTCCCCGGGCACGCACTGCTCCACGAGACGCAGCTCCGCGTCGCGGCACTGACCGATTCGCCCAAGCCGCCGTCGGCGCGGGTGACGTTCACGCTGCCGACGCTCACCTCGGCGCGCGAGCTCTGGTTCCTGGTCCTCGGCGCGGCGAAGCGTCCGGCTGCTGACGAAGCGCGCAATGATCCCCACTCCCTCCTCCCCGCGGCGCTCGTGCAGCGCGGGGCTGCCCACACCACCTGGTTCACCGACTTCTGAAAGAAGGCACGCAATGGCGCTCTCCGCACCGACCCCGAACTCCGCAGACCTGGGCCTCATCGGCCTGGCCGTGATGGGCCAGAACCTCGCGCTGAACATCGCCGACCACGGGCACCGCATCGCCGTCTACAACCGCACGGGCGCGGTGACGGAGAAGCTGATGGCCGAGCTCCCGCACGCGAACGTGGTGCCGGCGCTCGAGCTCAAAGACTTCGTGGCGGCGATCAAGCGCCCGCGGCGCATCATCATCCTCGTGAAGGCGGGTGGTCCGACCGACGCGGTGATCGACTCGCTGGTGCCGTTGCTCGAGAAGGGCGACGTCATCGTCGACGGCGGCAACGCGCTCTTCACCGACACCATCCGCCGCGAGAAGGCGCTGGGCGAGAAGGGGTTGCTCTTCGTCGGCTCCGGCGTGTCGG
>Ga0208393_100407_pt1 | contig 9742 bp, 5 predicted proteins | sample LakWasMet46_HOW7_2_FD_183884 | JGI IMG/M metagenome (GOLD analysis project Ga0208393, IMG submission 183884) | Freshwater sediment methanotrophic microbial communities from Lake Washington under simulated oxygen tension - Sediment Metagenome... | ecosystem: Environmental > Aquatic > Freshwater >...
GGGCTCCAAGCCCGACCACAGCCTGTTCACGGCGGCGACCAACTGCTCCAGCTGCCACAACGGTAGCGCCGCCACCGGCAAGACCGCCAGCCACATCCCCACGGCCGTGAACTGTGTGAGCTGCCACAACGTCACCGGCTGGAAGCCGACCAAGTGGAACCACAGCCAGATGCCGGTGACCAACCAATGCAGTACCTGCCACACCGGGTCCTACCCGCCGGCCGATGGCAAGACCGCCAACCACATCCCGTATCAATCACTGTCGGGGGTGGCCATTACCAACTGCGACTCCTGCCACAAGAGCGGTTACTCGAGTTGGAACCCCGGGCTGTTCCACACCAATGTGTCGGTCTCCGGCCAGTGCGCTACGTGTCACATGAATACCACCTACGGTGTCACCGGGCGCCCCGCCACGGCGATTCACAACGGCCAGACGGTGTGCGAGAACTGCCACAAGAGTACGGCGACCTGGCTGGGCTCCAAGCCGGATCACAGCCTGTTCACGGCCGCAACCAATTGCTCCAGCTGCCACAACGGCAGCGCCGCCACCGGCAAGACAAGCAACCATATCCCCACGGCCGTCAACTGCGTGAGCTGCCACAGCGTGACCGGCTGGAAGCCGACCAAGTGGAACCATAGCCAGATGCCGGTGACCAACCAGTGCACAACCTGCCACAACGGGGCCTACCCACCGGCCGACGGGCGCACGGCCAACCACATCCCCTACCAGTCCCTGACTGGCGTGGCGATCACCAACTGTGACAGTTGCCACAAGAGCGGCTACACCAGCTGGAATCCCGGCATGTTCCATACCAACGTGTCGGTCTCCAGCCAGTGCGCCAGCTGCCACATGAGCAGCATGTATGGCGTCACCGCCCGCCCGGCCACAGCCATCCATAACGGCCAGACAACCTGTGAGAACTGCCACAAGAGCACCGCCAGCTGGTTGGGTGGCAAACCCGACCACAGCCTGTTCACGGCGGCCACGGTGTGCACCAGCTGCCACAACGGCAGCGCCGCCACCGGCAAGACAAGCAACCATATCCCCACGGCCGTCAACTGCGTGAGCTGCCACAGCGTCACCGGCTGGAAGCCGACCAAGTGGAACCACAGCCAGATGCCGGTGACCAACCAGTGCAGCAGCTGCCACACGGGCTCCTACCCGCCGGCGGACGGCAAGCCGATGAACCACATTCCCTACCAGTCGCTGACCGGGGTTGCCATCACCAACTGCGACTCGTGCCACAAGAGCGGCTACACCAGCTGGAACCCTGGCATGTTCCACCGCAACGTGTCGGTCACCACCCAGTGTGCAACCTGCCACATGAGCAGCATGTATGGCGCAACCGCTCGCCCGGCCACGGCCATTCACAATGGTCAGACGGTGTGCGAGAACTGCCACAAGACCACCACCAGCTGGTTGGGTGGCAAACCCGACCACAGCCTGTTCACGGCGGCCACGGTGTGCACCAGCTGCCACAACGGCAGCGCCGCCACCGGCAAGACGGGCAATCACATTCCCACGGCGGTCAACTGCGTGAGCTGCCACAGCGTGACCGGCTGGAAGCCGACCAAGTGGAACCACAGCCAGATGCCGGTCACCAACCAGTGCAGCAGCTGCCACAGCGGTGCCTATCCGCCGGCTGACGGCAAGCCGACCAACCACATCCCCTACCAGAGCATCACCGGGGTGGCGATCACCAACTGTGACAACTGCCACAAGAGCGGTTATGCCAGCTGGAACCCCGGTCGCTTCCACATGAATGTGTCGGTGGCCACCCAGTGCGCGACCTGCCACCTCAGCGCCGCGTATGGCCTCACCGCCAAGCCGGCCACGACCACCCACGCCTCGGTGACGGGCAACTGCGAAAGCTGCCACCGCTCCACCAGCAGCTGGCTCAGCGTGCAGTACGCCCACGCACCGGCCAATGCGGTGGGCACGGGAACCTGCGACAACTGCCACAACGGCAGTACCAGTGCCGTGTCCAAGCCGGGCAACCACATCCCCATCCCGGCGGGAACGGCCAAGTGCGATTCCTGCCACAAGTCGCAGGTGAGTTTTGCAACGTCCGTGACGATGAACCACAGCGTGGTCACGACGGCGGCCTGCAAGACCTGCCACAACGGAAGCTACCTGTCCGCCGGCACGCAAGGTGCGCTCGCCAAGCCGACCAACCACGTGCCGGAGGCCCAGCTCACCGGTGGCGCCAGCATGGATTGCAGTGCCTGCCACAGCAGCACCACCAGCTGGCTGACCGAACGCATGAACCACAACTCCACCATGGGCAACGGCGCCGGGTGGTGCAAGGCCTGCCACCAGACCGGTACCAGCTATGGCGGCACCGCCGATAAGAAGGCCTTGAACCACCGCAACAAGACGCCGGCACCTACGGACTGCTCGCAGTCCGGATGCCATCGCCCCCTGGGCAATACCGGCGCGACCTACAGCAAGTGGGACTGACCCACTGACCCTTTTCATCAACCGAATCGACTGACTCTATGCTCCCACGCCATCTCTTCTGGCCCGTCGCGCTGTGCGCATCGGCATGCCTTCCGACCATCGCCCATGCGCAGCTGATGGACGACATCGAACTCAAACGGGAGGGCAAGGATGCGGTCGTTGTCGTCCGGTTTGCCCTGCCGGTGCAATACCAGCGCTTCATTGCCGCACGATCCGGTGACCTGGTCCAGGTGTTCTACAACGTCTTGCCGCGGACCGATACCAACCTGACCGTGAGCGGCGAACGGCGCATTGCCGGTGGCGGCAGCCTGCCCCAGATCGTGGTTACCGATGAGGCAGTGTCCAGCGATGATGTGCTCAAGCGCAAGCTCCTGGTGCGCGTGAGCAAACCCCAGGCCATCAAGGTGCGTGCGGGCCGCACACGGGAGAGCCTGGAACTGGTCTTGGAAGGGCTGGGTGCCGAAGTCACCACGGCGGGGCCCAGCGTGACGGCCCGCGACCGTGGCGGCAACTACGCGGTGGTGCTGCAGTCGTCCGATCAGCCTGGTGAACAACTCAAGGCTTCCATCCCCGCCATCTTGCAGGAGGCCGATGTCTTCACGTCCAGCCGCGTGGAGCAGGGCAAGACCCGGTACGACATTTCGCTGGGCTACTTCGGCAGCCGTGCGGAGGCGGACAACGCCCAGCGCATTTTGGCCAAGCGCTTTCCGGGCGCCGCCGTGGTGTCCATGGCGCCCACCCCTGCGCCGTCGACGCCTGCAGGGCCAGCCGTTCCTGCAGCGACAGAGGCCTCCGCGCAGCCCGCGACAACCGAGGTCGCAGCCCTGCCCGCCTCCGCACCGGAGGTGGAGGCCAATGCCGCCAAGCTGATGGCGGTGTCCGATGCCGCCAATGACCGGGGCGACTATGCCGACGCCATCAAGGCCCTGGACCAGCTGCTGAACCTGCCGCCCAACACCCGCACCCGCAAGGCGCAGGAGCAGATTGGCATCACGCGCCTGAAGGCGGGTGACAACGCCCGGGCGCGTGGCGAGTTCGAGACCTTCCTCAAGCTCTACCCGAGCGGGCCCGACAGCGACCAGATTCGCCAATACCTGTCCAACCTGCCGGCGGAGACCACCGCCGTTGCCAAGGGGCGCGGCGCCGCCGAGCCGGTGTCCACCACCAACGGATCGGTGTCCCTGTTCTATTACGGCGGTCAGTCCCAGACCCGCTCGCAAGACTTCGTGGATTCACCCATCGGCGGCCTGCCGGTGCTGGCCTCGGAAAGCAACCTGTCGGGTGCCGACCAGAAGCAGCTGCAGACCAATGTGGATCTGAACTGGCGCTACCGCGACGCCGAAAAGGACATGCGCTTCGTGCTGCGCGACAACTTCAGCGCGGACCTGATGCCCAACCGGCCCAACAAGAACCGTCTCTCCGCCCTGTATTTCGATCAACGCTCGCTGACCAATGGCACGGCCTTCAAGGTCGGGCGCCAGTCGCCGGTGGGTGGTGGCGTGCTCTACCGCTTTGACGGCATCCAAGGCTCCTACACGTTTGCGCCGAAGTGGAAGCTCAACGGCGTGTACGGTGTGCCGACGGATTTGCTGCTCGATAGCCGGCGCTACTTCTACGGCGCCTGGGTGGATGCCGATGCGCTGGCGCCCAACATGAGCGGCAGCGTGTATGTCAACCAGCAGATGATTGACGATCAGGTGGACCGCAGCGCCTTGGGGGCCGAGCTGCGCTACTTCAATGACGGTCTGGCACTCAGCGGCCAGGTGGATTACGACCAGGTGCTGCGCGGCATGAACATCGCCTCCGTGCAGGGGTCCTGGCAGTTCCCCGACACCACGGTCATCAACTTCTTGTTCGACCGGCGCGCGACGCCGGTGCGCTCGCTGGGCAACATCCTGTTCTTCCAGGACCCGACGTTGCCCACGCCGGCGCGCAGCCTGTGGGAACTGCTGGGCACTACGCCCATCGACATGCTGCGCAACCAGGTCAATGGCATCACCTCGTTCCAGACCCAGGGCATGGTGGGCTTCACCACGCCGGTGGCTGCTAATTGGCAGGCCGGTGCCAACGTGAACTACACCAATGTGGATGAGATCAAGCCGATTGCCGTAATCCTGCCCAATGGCCAGCCCAGCACGGGCGACCTGTGGAGCCTGGGCCTGCAACTGATCGGCTCCAACCTCTACTCGGCGCGGGACACGCACGTCTTCAACCTGACCTACATGACCGGCCCCACCTACAAGGGCACGCTGCTGTCCTACAACAACCTCACCGGTATCGACGAGAACTGGCAGGTGGAACCCTCGCTGCGCCTGTATGTGCAGGAAGACAGCCTGGGCAACAAGATGAAGCGCTGGACGCCGGGCATCCGCATGACCTACCGTGTGATGAAGCGTATCTCGCTGGAGACCGAGCTCACCTACGAACTGGCCGACACCACCGGGCCGTCCCGCAACGAATCGTCGCAGCGCATGTTCTATTACTTCGGAGCCCGCTATGACTTCTGATACCCCCACGACCGTCCACGCCGCGGACACGCTGTCACCCCGCATGCTCTTTGCGGGCATTGCCTCGCTGGCGCTGGTGGCCGCGGGCTTCGGGTACTGGTGGACCAGCCTGCGGGTTGGCGGCAATGCTTCCACGGATGCAGCGGCCCAGCCGGCCGCCATGGCCGCGCACGCCGGCATGGACATGGGGGCGGGCGGGTCATCCATGGTTGCCAGTGCGCCGCACGGCACGGGCAACGACCAGATGATGGCCATGACGGACCGTCTGGCCGAACGCCTGAAGAAGCAACCCCAGGACGCCGAAGGGTGGGCCATGCTGGCGCGCACCTACAGCGTGCTGGGCCGCCCGGCCGAGGCGATCAAGGCCTATGAAAAGGCGGTGGCATTGCGCAAGGACGACGCGATGCTGTTGGCCGACTACGCCGACATCCTGGCCGTGCAGAACAATCGCCAGCTGGAAGGCGAACCCCTGCGCCTGGTCGAGCGGGCCCTGCAGATCGAGCCGGGCAACCTCAAGGCCCTGTCCATGGCCGGTTCCGCCGCGTTTGATCGCCAGGACTTTGCCAAGGCGGTTCACTACTGGGAGCAGGTCGTGACCCTGGCGCCGCCCGAACACCCCATGGCGCAGCAGATCCTGCCCAGCCTGGAGCAGGCGCGGGCCCTCAGCGGCAAGCCTGCGCAGGCGCCCAAGGGTGCCAAGCTGGTCGGTCTTGCCAAGCCATGAACTACCTGACGATCTATGTGGCGGTCGTGCTGATCGTCATGACCCTGTATCTGCGCCGCCAGCGCCGTATCCACGAAACCCACTCGGCGGAATTGCGCCAGTCGGTCCAGGCCGGTCTGGTGGAGCCGCCGTCCCTGCATCCGGTGGTGGACCCCAGCCGCTGCATGGGATCGGGCGCCTGCACCAAGGCCTGCCCCGAAGGTGCACTCGGAGTCGTCAACGGCAAGGCCACACTGATCAACGCGGCGGCCTGCATCGGCCATGGAGCCTGCATGGCGGCCTGCCCGGTGGAGTCCATCAAGCTGGTGTTCGGCACCGAAAAGCGGGGCATCGACATCCCCAACGTGACGCCGCACTTCGAGACCAATGTGCCCGGCATCTTCATCGCCGGTGAATTGGGTGGCATGGGACTGATCCGCAAGGCGGCTGAGCAGGGCCGTCAGGCCATGGACTCCATCCGCAAGAAGAAGGGCTCCAAGGCGCAGTTCGATGTGTTCATCGTAGGGTGCGGACCTGCGGGCCTGTCGGCCGGTCTGTCGGCCATCCACCACCAGATGCGCTACAAGCTCATCGAGCAGGAGGACTCGCTCGGTGGCTCGGTCTACCACTACCCGCGCCAGAAGATCGCCATGACGGCGCCGGTGGAACTGGACCTGGTCGGCAAGGTCCGCTTCAACGAGGTGCAGAAGGAGGCCCTGCTGGACTTCTGGAACGGCGTGGTGGAGAAGACCGGCCTGCAGATCGCCTTTCGCGAGCGCATGGAGTCCATCGAGCGGGTGGATGGCCATTTCATGGTGCGCACCAACCGTGGCACCTACACGGCCGGAACCGTTCTGTTGGCCATGGGCCGGCGCGGCACGCCGCGCAAGCTCGAAGTGCCTGGAGAGGAGTCCGCCAAGGTGACCTACCGCCTGACCGACCCGGCCCAGTACGCCGGGCAATCCGTGCTGGTGGTGGGGGGAGGGGACTCGGCCCTGGAGGCCGCCATTGCCCTGTCGCAGGAGGCTGGAACGGATGTCACGCTGTCCTACCGCAGTGCGGCTTTCTCGCGCGTCAAGCAGAAGAACCGCACGCTGCTGGAGCAGCAACAACAGGCCGGGCGCATCCGCGTGTTGCTGCAGTCCACGGTGCAAAGCATCCACGACCACCACGTCACCATCGAGCACGACGGCGTGGCACAGCGCTTCCCGAACGATGTGGTCATCGTCTGCGCGGGCGGCGTGCTGCCCACACCGTTGTTACAGCAGATCGGCATCCAGTTCGACACCAAGTTCGGCACGGCGTAGGCCCGCACCCCGTGCGGCGCGCCGTCGTTGCACAATCGGCCGGTCACCACCACCACCGGACCTATGAGAGTTTTTGGAATCGCCGGCCACTCCGGCATGGGCAAGACCACGCTGCTGGAGCGCCTGGTGCCCGAGTTGACCGGGCGCGGCCTCTCGGTCTCGCTGGTCAAGCACAGCCACAAGCGCATCGACATCGACCGCCCGGGCAAGGACTCCTACCGTCTGCGTGAGGCCGGCTGCAGCGAGGTGGTGCTGCTGGGCCAGGACCGCTGGGCCCTCATGCACGAACTGCGCGGCGCACCCGAGCCCTCGCTGGACTACCTGCTGGGCCGTTTGGCGCCGTGTGACCTCGTGCTGATCGAGGGCTTCAAGGAAGGCCACTTCCCCAAGATCGAGGTCTGGCGCGCCGAGCTGGGCAAACCGACCTTGTGGCCGCAGTGGCCGGGCATCATCGGTGTGGCCAGTGACGGTGCGGAGCCCTTGCCAACCCTCCCGGCTGGTGAAACAGCGCCGCTGCGGTTTGATCTGGCCGATGTTCGCGCCATTGCTGACGCTGTTCTGCAGCATGCCATTGCCCTGTAATCCCATGCAATCCGCCGACCCATCCGCCACACAGAGTCAGGGTGCCAAGGCGTTTTGCGCAGGTAAAGGGGGAGCCCGCTTAGCGGGCGGAGGACACGGAGCAAAACGTCTTGGCGCCCTGACTCCCCGCGTTGGCCAGGCGCACTCCTGATGGACCGGCGTCAGTTTCTGTTTACTGGTTTGGGTACTGCGGCAGGGGTCAGCGGCTGTCGCAGCGCCTCGGACACCGCCCACATCACCGGCGGTTTCACCGGCATCCAGGTGGAACGCGGCCACTGGCTGCGTGACCGCCTGCAGAGTGGCAAACCCTGGCCCGCGCCGGCAAAGGTTTTCAGGACCGAGGTGCTGATCGCCGGCGGCGGTGTGGCCGGCCTGGCGGCTGCGCGCGCGCTGCGCCTGCGCGGCGTGGACGACTTTGCGTTGCTGGAGTTGGAAGACACGGCCGGCGGCAACAGCCGTGCCGGCACCGTGCGTGGCCTGCCCTGTCCGCAGGGCGCGCATTACCTGCCCCTGCCGGGCGACGACGCGCCCGAGGTGCAGGACCTGCTCGAAGAACTGGGCTTGCGCCAGCGTGTGGCCGGGCGCTGGACCTACGATGAGCGCCACCTGTGCCACAGCCCGCAGGAGCGCCTGTTCCTGCACGGTGAGTGGCAAGACGGCCTGCTGCCGCTGCACGGCGTGGGCGCGTCCACGCTGGAGCAGTACCGCCGCTTTGCCGCTCTGGTGGAGCAGGCCCGGCACGCCGCGCGCTGGAACATGCCGGTGCAATTGGGGCGTCCAGCCCTCGTGCAAACTGCGCTGGCAGCTATGACTTTTGTAGCATATCTGGACCAGAACGGGCTCGATGATGCCTACCTGCGCTGGTACCTGGACTACTGCTGCCGCGACGACTACGGCGCCGGCATTGCCACGGTTTCCGCCTGGGCCGGCATCCATTACTTCGCCAGTCGCCACGGCTTCCACGCGCCCGGCACCGAGGTCGTGGAGCGCGAGGGGCTGCTGACCTGGCCCGAGGGCAATGCCTGGCTCACGCGGCGCCTGGCCGCGCCGCTGGGCGAGCGCCTGCGCACGGGGCGCGTGGTGCTGCGCATCACCCTCACGCGCCAAGGCGTGGAGGTGGACGCCTGGGACACGGCCACTGCCACGCTGGAACGCTGGCAGGCGCGCCAGGCCGTGGTGGCCCTGCCCATCTTCGTGGCGGCGCGGGTGGTGCAGGATGCGCCGGACTTCCTGCGCCAGGCGGCGCAGCAGGTGGCCTACGCGCCCTGGCTGGTGGCCAATATCCACATCGCCCGGCCGCTGCACGACCGCCCCGGTGCTGCGCCCAGTTGGGACAACGTGCTGTTTGGCGCCACCGGCGACGCCAGCGGCCTGGGCTATGTGGACGCCACCCACCAAAGCCTGGCCGCCGTGCCCGGCGCCAGCGTGCTCACCCATTACCGCGCGCTGGGTGACGTCGGCGGTGCGCGCGACGGCGCACCGGTGGGCACGGCCGGGCGCAAGCTGCTGCTGGAGCGTCCCTGGGCCGCATGGCGCGACCAGATCGTGGCCGAACTGTCCCAGGCGCACCCTGATCTGGCGGCCAAGGCCACACGCATGGTTATCACCCGCTATGGCCACGCCATGGCCATCCCCCGGCCCAACGCCAACGGTCAAATCGGCCACTGGCCCCCGCAGAACATGCGTAACGCGCTATCAAAATCGAAGCACTCACCACCCCGCCCGGTGCTGGCCTGGGAGCGCCTGCGCTTCGCCCACAGCGACTGGGCCGGCTATTCCGTGTTCGAAGAGGCCTTCACGGCCGGGCACGCGGCGGGTGGTTAAGCCGCCGGTGCGGGTGGGATCGGAATCATTTGCTAGAAGGCTTGGCAGTGGCGATCACCGTAATAGGTACGGTGCCCTGCACAATTCGGCGAATCAAGGACTGGACGTCACCTGCCGTAACGGATTCCAGGTCTGTGCCGCGTGTGAGGATCGGTACTCGAGCACGCGGGTCGTGCATCAGCCGCATCAACGCAGCGGTCCAGAACGCATTGGTTTCGCGTTCCTTCTGGGTTGCTTCCATTAGGGGCCGCTTTGCGCGTTGAAGTTCGTCGCTACTTAGTCCGCCCTGAATAACTCGCAAGCTGTTGATCTGCAATGGTTTTTGGGGTGCAGTGTGGTGCGATATTTGCAAGGAAAC
>Ga0208393_100423_pt1 | contig 9522 bp, 8 predicted proteins | sample LakWasMet46_HOW7_2_FD_183884 | JGI IMG/M metagenome (GOLD analysis project Ga0208393, IMG submission 183884) | Freshwater sediment methanotrophic microbial communities from Lake Washington under simulated oxygen tension - Sediment Metagenome... | ecosystem: Environmental > Aquatic > Freshwater >...
CAGTTCGAACAACCCATGATGGACCGCGCGTATTTTGAAGCGCTCGCCAATCGCTTCCGCTCGCCCCATATCTGGAAACATGTGGACGGACAATGGAAACTTCGGCGAACGGTGTATGACCAAGCAGGTTGACTGACTCTCGCGGGTCAGCGGTTCTTCTCCGGGCGTCACTTTGAACTTCCTATCCATCTCACCGCAGGCGTGGAATTTCCTTCGCCAGGAAGTATTGCGGAGGAGGTCCACTGTTGCTCTGTTCTTCATCGGTGGGGTTATCACCGCAATCCTGGAAATTACAGGCATTGGACTGGTGTTCCCGCTGATCACCGTGATCATGCGACCAGCCGCCATCGACAACCTGCCGATGGCGAAAAATGTGTTGGCCTATTTGAACGTGACAACACAAAAGGAACTCACGGTACTGCTTGCGGTTGCGATCGCCTTGACGATGGCAGCGAAGACCTTCTACATGATTGGGTTCTACAAATGGCAATTCCGAACCATTACAAAATGGAAATCTGAATTCAGCCGTCGGATGATGCGCCTGTACGTGATGAGCGACTTCAAGCTGCATATGGAGAAGTCTCCCAGCGAGATGATCCGCAACCTGAGTCTCACCGGCATTGTCTACGACCAATACATCGTCGCCATGCTCAATGTGCTGATCAATGGCATCGTGGTTGCAGGAATTGCGCTGCTTCTGTTTCTCTCCTTGCCGTGGGAAACGCTGTTTTCTGTGGGCACCATGGCGCTGGCTTGCACCATCATTTACAAAGTCAGCAAGAAGCATTTCTCAGCCATCGGCGAAGAAAACAATGAGATCTACAGATTGAGGAATATCTGCCTCAACCAGTCGATTGGCGCCATCCGGGAGTCCAAGATCATGGGCAAGGAAAGGTATTTCTTGGACGCTTTTACAGCCCTGGAATACCGATCTTTTGACCGGGCAGGCCATTACAACTTTCTTGCTTCTCTACCCGGCCTCATCATGGAGACCGTCATCATTATCAGCATGCTGGCGGTGGTAGCCAATGTGGTCTTCATATTGCAAGGCGGCGTGGAAAGCCTCTCGGTGGTCGGCCTGTTGGCGGCGGCCATGTTCCGTTTGCTGCCGCTGGCGCTGCGCATGATGTCCAACATGCAATTGATGCACCTGGGCAAACCCAGCCTTGAACTGGTTGCGTCCGAGATTGAAGCCTGCGAGCCACGTGTGCAAGAAACCTTTGTCGAAAAGGACGACAGGATTTCGGATTGGAAAACCATTGAGCTGCGCAACGTGGGCTACACCTACCCGAATGGAACAGTTGCTCTCCACAATGTGAGCGCCACCATCACGCGCAATGAATTTGTGGGTATCACCGGACCGTCCGGTTCTGGCAAGAGTACTTTGCTGATGATTTTGTTGGGCCTGGTGCAACCCAGCGAGGGCACCATCCTGATTGATGGTGTTCCACTGACCAATCCGGATTTTGTCAGGCGTTGGCAAAACGGCATCGGATATGTGCCACAGGGCCTCTTCATCATTGATGGCTCAATTGCGGACAACGTTGCCTTCGGCGATGACCACCCGGATCTGGAAAAAGTCCGCACCTCCATCATCGCCGCGCAATTAGGGGACTATCTGACCACGCAGCCTGAGGGGGTCAAACAGTCCGTTGGCGAATACGGAGCCCTGTTGTCCGGGGGACAAAAGCAGCGCATGGTGATCGCACGTGCGTTGTACCGTGACCCGAGTCTGATTGCGTTCGACGAAGCAACGGCCGCATTGGATGTGCAGAGCGAGCGCGGCCTTACGGACCACCTGATTGGATACAAATCTCAAAAGTCCATGTTGGCCATTGCCCACCGGATTTCGACCATCAAGCACTGTGATCGCATACTGTTTCTGGAAAATGGCCAGCTGACTGGGTACGCAAGTTTTGACGACCTCAAAGCCACTTGCCCCGGCTTTGCCAAGCTGGCCTCCCTCTCCAATCTTTAGACCGATGCAAGTGCCATCCCAAGACGACTCCAGCCCTGCGGCCCATGCATCAGATGACCGCATCCGGGTGCTGGCGGTCATTCCCGCGCGAGGCGGCTCGAAGGGGTTGCTTCGCAAGAATCTGCGAATTCTGGGTGGAATACCGCTGGTGGCACACAGCATCCAAGCTGCACTTCAAGCACGCAGCGTCGATCAGGTTGTGGTGAGTACAGAGGACCCCGAGATCGCGGCGGTTGCCTCATCTTTCGGTGCAACCGTCATCAACCGACCTGCTAGCCTCGCTACCGACACCGTACAGAACAACGACGTCGTCCGCCACGCCATCAAAGCGTTTGGCTCCCTATTCAGCCATGTGGTGTTGCTGCAGCCTACATCCCCCCTGAAGACCTCAGGTGATATCGATGATTGCCTGAAGGCATTGATTGAGGGCCAGGCCCGCAGCGTGATGACAGTGACCGACGTGGAATACCACCCAGGAAAGGCCTTGTTTCTGGATGCATCCAATGAAGTGCGCCCATTTACAACGGCAGCCGACATGGAAGCTCGCCGCCAGGACTTGCCGTTGGTCTACCGCCAGAATGGCGCGGTGTATGGGCTGGCCATCGCGGATTTCTTTCGCGAAAACAAATTCATCTTGCAGCCCTGCCATGCTACGGTCATGCCACAAGAACGCAGCATCGATATCGACAATGAATTCGACCTGCTGCTGGCCGAAAGCCTTTTGGCGAAGGCGCAGCACCGCGACCCATCATGTTGAATAGCACACCTTGAATAACACACCCATGTCCTCGTACCTCAATTTCGATCACTACATAGACGAAGGTTGGCTGCAGCAGCCCAAGGAAAGCTTCAAGGCCCTCGCAACGCATATGCGAAGCCATTCCGAAAATCCCTGCGGTCAATTGCTGGACGTAGGCTGCGCTACAGGCGAGTTGCTCGGCTATCTGTCACACCAGTTTCCGGAACTGAAACCAACCGGCGTGGACGTATTTGATGCATTGCTGACGGCCGGGAGGTTGCGCTTGCCCGCTGCAACATTCTTGAGCGCCTCAGCGCTGGATCTTCCGATTGAATTTCGTGAACGTTTTGACTTTGTTACTGCGGTTGGCGTGATGTCGATTTTTGATGAAGTCCAGATGGAGGCGTTCTGGCGCAATCTACTGGATGTAACCGCTCCAAATGGGCTGATAGCCGTGTTGTCACCGCTGAACGAATATGGCGTGGACACAGTCACTCGACACCGCAAGCGCAACCCTGGCAGCACCTTGGCGTGGGAAAGTGGGTGGAACGTCTTTTCCACTGTGACCATAGAGGAGACGTTGCAGAAATTGGGCCACACGGTTTCTATAGAGCGTTTTGTATTCACGCCCGTCCTGCAGCAAAGGGAAGACCCCGTGCGCACGTGGACTTTGCCTACTGCAGCCAACCCGCACCAATTGACAAATGGGCTCAAACTTTTGGTGGACCACTACTTCATGCTGGTCAGGAAACAGGCCGTCAGATAGCTGAAGGCCGATTCGCACTCTGCAAATTCACACGGAATTCAACACATGGCCAGATCCTTTTCCATAGGCCCGTATTTGCTCTCCAGCGAAACACCGCCTGTCTTCTTAGCAGAAATAGGTGGGTTCTTCGGCCAGGATCTGGCGCTTGCGCGGCAAATGATCTCAAGCATCATTGCCGTCTGCAAGGCAGTGCCTCACCAACCCATGGTTTTGAAGACGGAGATATTGCACGACGCCAACATCTGTCTGCCCGGTGATACGCTCGAAACCTACGCCGCCAAGGACGGCCGCGTCCAGCAGGAAAACTACCGCGCGCTGATCGAGCGCAAAGTTGTGTCACTGGACCAATACGGTGAACTATTCAAATTGTGCCGTGATCAAGGCATGCCGTTTTGCGTTTCGGTCTATGACTTTGCGGGCGCAGATTTTGCGGTACATGCAGGCGCCGCGGCACTGAAAATCGCGTCATCCAACATTGTCCACATCCCCTTGATTAGGCACTGTGCGGGCAAAGGCTTGCCTCTGATCATCGACTCAGGCCGCTCCACGATTGCAGAGGTCCATCGCGCCGTTGAAACTGCGCAAGCCAGCGGATGCCAGAACATTGTGCTGGAGCACAGCCCCGATGGACATCCCGCCCTCCCCAAAGCTCATAACTTGCGCGTACTGCAGACCTACACCCAGGCCTTTGGGCTGCCGGTGGGGCTGTCTTGCCACCACACCGGCCTGGAAATGCTGTACCTGAGCATTGCATTGGGCGCCACTGTGCTGGAAAAAGGCGTGCATGTGGCCCCGGACGACCTGGACATCGATATCTCGCACACCATGGATCTGAAAGATCTGCAGAGCGTGCTTGAAAGCGTGTACGCCAGTTGGCAAGCGCTCGGCAAGCCAGCCCGTGACCTCAAGACCCCGATTGAAGGGGTGCTGGGAACTTCGCAGCGCCAATGCCTCATCGCAAAAAAGCAGCTGGTGCCCGGTGATGCCATTGGCTACGATGTCGTGGGTTTTGCCTTTCCACGCCTGGGCATTGGCGTTGAGCACTGGGACTTGGTGCAGGGATGGCGACTTACCCGTGACGTAGCGCCGGGCCAGCCGATACGGTGGGAAGATGTCAGCCCCAACCCGCTATAGGGCGCCAGCGTGGCGAGGGCTCAATACCGCAGAGCCTGTCTACACACGCGTGGACGTGCAGTTGGAAGCTGATGTCATGCATGCGCTCGGTACCAGAGGCGAGCTTCAACGCATGGCCAACATCGGGGACGACTCTTCCGCTTTCCTGCGCTTGGATGCCGCCGACGCCCGGCCGCTGTTTCTAAAAGTTGTATCGCAGCAAAGAGGGAGCGCGCTGGAAGATGCCGAAATGCTGGCAAGATGGTTGCAGGATGCTGCAATGCCGGTGGTGGCATCTGAGCGTACTTGCAGACTCGCCGATGGTCGGCAAGTTTGGGTCTATCCCTTTCATGCAGGCCGTCCGCCAAATGCACAGTTGCCCGATTTGACAATGATCGGCAGCGCGCTAGGCAAACTGCACGGAGCGCTGCAACAGCACACACTGACCGGGCAATGGAGGCAACAGACCGACGCACGCATACAACGGCTTATGAATGTCCGCGAGGCGGTAGCACGAGGGGCCTTGCGTGCTGGCCCGGATCCCTTGGCTTTTCAAAAAATTGCAAGCGACCGCAGCATTGCACTGCACCCCGATATGTTTTCGGAATTGGGGCCGCGAACCCCCCTCCATGGAGACCTCAACCGATTCAACATGCTGATCAGCGATGACGGGTGCGCGTTCCTTGACTTTGAAGATGTGCCGCACAGTATGTTCCCTGCGATGCTCGATCTCGCCACGGTGATTGAGCGGGTGGTTCTGGTCAGCCCAGACGCGGGGGCGCAGACGCAACACATCCAGGCGCTGCTAAATGCCTACCGTGCCGAGAAACCCGACGTTGATCTGGAAAGAGGTTTTCAGGCATTGCCGGACATTCAGCGCTCCATTGCTCTGCGCTCGCTGTGCATCCTGGCTGAATCAGACTCCCCAGGTTTGCATGCTGAAGAATGGTCCAAGTTCTTCGGCCTGATTTCACTTGCCAAAGGCACAATTGCACGCATAACTACCTCCACAGGGACGGGCATTTCGTGACCATACGGCTACTTATGACCGCGCGGGACGTGGCAGCGGCCTTGCATCTTGTTCAAATCGCGAAGTGCTGTCAACGCGACCCACGTTTTGAACTGATCATTGCGGCACAGCAGCCAGCGGCACGTCACTTCGTGGAGGCTGGCCTCGCTGTACGCGAGGTTCCGCCCATGATGGCGCGCACCGCCGATGACGAGCAGGCCGACATGCTGAAGGCCACGGCGCGCCAACTGCTTCTGGAGGTTGCACCGGACGCTGTGCTCGTGGGGCTCTCAACCCCCTTTGACGCCGGACTGGATGAGGCTGTGCTGTCCGTGGCGGACGTGCCAACCATCCTGTTTCAGGATTTCTGGGGCGAGCAGAACCTGATTCTGGGCAAAGCCGCCCAATTGCTCTTGGCCGTGGACAATGAAGCCGCCAAGCTGAACCAGGCGCGCTTCGGCATCGCCAGCAAGATAGTCGGTTCCGCCCGCCATGCCGCCTATATCCAGATGGACATTGTCGGCACACGTCAGCGTGTTCGAGGTCGATTGCAGGTCCAGCCAGACGAATTGGTCATCGGTTTCTTTGGCCAGGCATTGCATCACCTGCCGGGGTATGCGCGAACACTAGAGCGCTTTATTGAAGCGCTACGGAGCGTGGAGAAATCTTTCAAACTTATTGTCAGACCCCACCCCAGAGAGGACGAAACCCAAAGAAGGAAAACCGAGGCACTTTTCCTGGCGTCAGGCATCACGGCAAGCTTTGATCTGGAGGGAAGCGTGGAAAGCTCTCTGGTGGCATGTGACGTGGTGTGCAGCCTCTTCTCTACATGCACGTATGACGCAGCCTATCTGAACAGATTCTCCAAAGAGCCGATTGCCGTTCCTATCTCCATGTTGTTTGATTCGGAGATTGAGGCGTACTGCCGCCAGCATGTCAATTTCTCTTCGTTCCCCTACCACGTCAACGAAGTCGTCCTGCCAGTGTTCCAATTCAGCGCGCTGACCGAAACCATCGAGCGTTCCATGCAACCCCAGCGGCGAGCGGACATCTGGAACAACGCACAACGCCATTTGCCCGACCCCGCGCGAGCGCCTCAGAATGTCTTGAACGAAATTTACAATTTTGTTGCCCTCAATCCTTGACACCCCTTCGTAGTTCCGCGGGACATCGCGCACGCTTCTTTGCTGATGAAAAATATTCTTATCCTTGCATCCAGTCCCTCGGATCTGACGGAAATGTCGGATTTGGCTGAAACCCTTTTCTTAAAGGGCAACAAGGTCAATTTAGCCTACTTCAATGAGGGTGGCTCTCGCACATTGGATACGGCGGTTGTTAAGAAGCTCAATGAAGTTTGTGAGTTCGCGCCTGATATTCAATGCTACATACTTGATCCAAATACGTCAGTAAAAACCTATTTGAAGGCTGAGTCACTTTGGCTAAGTTTGTTTTTGGTGGTATGCGGCGCGTTTAAGGCCGTTGCGGATTTTCTTGTTTCAATACATCGATTTTTGATTCGGTTCAAAGTCAAGTATTTGTGGCCGGATCGGTTAGGTGGAGAAGTAACAGAGCAGTCCACAAAACCCGCATCCCTCCTCTATAGATTCTTAATTGAAAATCTATATTTGATTGCGCTTTACGGCCGGAATCTTCAGCTATTTCGATCCGAACTGCAAAACGGCAGATTCGATGCTGCGATTATTCCGGAAGATGTTGTTGGCTCGGTTTGGCCTCTCTTTATCAAGGCTGCGCATGAAGTAAAAATTCCTGTCCTGGTTCTTCCCTATACGCTAGCAGGCCAAGACGAGGCGGTGCAGAGTCTCAAAAGTGAGTCCTTGTTTCAAAGCAGAAACAACCGCATTGCATCCAAACTATTCCCGAAATGGCGATGGCAAGCCGATGGTTTGGACCTAGTACGCCTGCCATCTGGACATATATTTGCACACGAACTTTTCGGGGTTACACCTCCCGCACCGTGGCTAATGAATAGTGGCTACGCAAACGCCATTTGCGTCGATAGTCAGGCAAGTTACGAATATTTCGCTAACCTCGGCATTCCAAAATCAAAGCTTTGCGTCACAGGATCTGTTAGTCAAGACCATCTTTTTGCGCAAAAGGCAGTAAAGGGCCAAGCGCTGGCAGCCTTCACCAAATCACTAGGCCTAGTTGGGAATAAACCTCTACTGTTGATAAGTGGTTGTCCCAATCAATTGGCAGGCAAAGTCCCCTATTGCGAATTTTCGGATATCGAAGAGTTAGCACAACATGTTGGGCGCGCACTGGAACCGTTACGGGACACTTATCACGTTGTAGTGCGCCCGCACCCCAATTACCTGGAATTTGGCGATTTGATGCGTCCATTTGGAATCCCTTCAACAATGATCCCGACCTCCCGCCTTGTTCCCTTGTCGGATCTTTTCATTGGGTTTGCTTCCGCGACAATTAGATGGGCCATTGCCTGCGCCGTGCCGACAGTCAACTACGATGTCTTTCACTACTGCTACAACGATTTTGGCAATGCAGATGGAGTCGTAACTTTGACCGAGTCCTCCGCATTTATTTCGACCCTTGCAGCATTGAAGCCGACGGATGAAATGTACGCCGATCTCAAAAAGAAGATTGAGAGAAATGCGAAATTTTGGAGTTATCTTGATGGGGGCAGTGCCGATCGGATCCAGGCTGCAATTGAGTTTGAATGCAGTAAAGATGCCGCAATACGTACGTCGAGCTAGTGCAACCACTGCCTGAATCTTTGCGACAGCTAAGCGCTGTACACATTTTTAGTTTTACAAAATAAGGGGTTCTGTAAATGACAAAGAAGGATATTTCCGTCGCCATTGTTGGTGCTGGATCGATGGCTCGGGAACACATCCGCGCCTTTGCCAGCTTGGAGGGCGTTCAGGTTTCTGGCATATATAGCCGCACGACTGCGCGCGCTGAGGCTTTGGCGCAGGAGTTTGCGATTCCCCATGTGGCGGACTCCGTGGAAGCTTTGTATGAAAGGACTCGTGCAGATCTCGTGGTGCAGACAGTACCCGAGTTGGCCGCCAGAGCGGTTGCAACCGCCGTGCTCGCGCATCCATGGGCGGTCCTGATGGAGAAGCCCGCAGGGTACGACTTGGCAGACGCCCAGGCAATCGCAGGCTTGGCAGCAGGTCACGCCGCGCCGGTGATGGTGGGGCTGAATCGCCGTTTCTACTCCAGCACGTTGGTCATCAAGGCCGACCTGGACAGCCGCCCCGGCGAAAAGCGATTTATCCATGTACAGGACCAACAGAGCTACGCGGAGGCACGTCATTACAAACACCCTGAGCAGGTGGTTGAAAAGTTCATGTATGCCAATTCCATCCATCTGATCGACATGCTCAACGCACTGGGCCGTGGCAAGGTCCAAAAAGTGAACCGTATTACGCCCTGGCTGGGTGAGGAAACGCGTACCATGCTGGCGCACATCGAGTTCGACAGCGGTGACTCGGGTTTGTACGAGGGCTTGTGGCATGGACCTGGTCCTTGGGCCTGTGCGGTAAGCACCGACTCGCGTCGCTGGACCATGCAGCCACTGGAAGACGCTGTCTACCAAAACGCCGGTGAACGCAGCCGTCAGACAGTGGAGCGTAGCGAATTAGACCGCAACTTCAAGGCTGGTTTTGTACTGCAAGCCCAGGCGGCAGTGGGGCGGGTGCGTGGTAAAGATACGCAGATTGCCTCGATCGAAGAAAGCCTGCGCACGATGCATCTGATCCACGACATTTTTGGGGTTTAGTCCCATTAACCGCACGCAGCTCCAGCTTTTCTGCCAACGCACCAACTGGGGCATTGAACTCACCGGTTTTGGGCGGCCATTCGGCCTTGGCTTTGACACGCAGGGGCGGCTATTGGTATCTGATATGGATTGCCATGTGCTCGTCCGCTGGGAT
>Ga0208393_100426_pt1 | contig 9492 bp, 7 predicted proteins | sample LakWasMet46_HOW7_2_FD_183884 | JGI IMG/M metagenome (GOLD analysis project Ga0208393, IMG submission 183884) | Freshwater sediment methanotrophic microbial communities from Lake Washington under simulated oxygen tension - Sediment Metagenome... | ecosystem: Environmental > Aquatic > Freshwater >...
CGTATCCTGGGACAGTTTCCCGAATACCTCAGTGAGGCACAGCGTGTGCCCGACACATTGGGCGAACTGGGCAAGCTCACCCTCAATCCCGAAGCCAACATCATCAAGCTGCCCAACATCAGCGCATCGGTGTCGCAACTGAAGGCGGCCGTCGCCGAACTGCAGGGCAAGGGCTATGCCATTCCCGACTATCCCGAGAACCCCAAGGATGACAAGGAAAAGGACATCAAGGCCCGCTATGGCAAGTGCATCGGGTCCTCTGTGAACCCCGTTCTGCGCGAGGGTAATTCCGACCGTCGCGCGCCCAAGGCCGTGAAGGAATATGCGCGCAAGAACCCGCACAGCATGGCCGAATGGAGCCAGGCTTCGCGCTCGCACGTATCGCACATGCATCACGGCGACTTTTACCACGGCGAAAAGTCCATGACCCTGGACAAGGCCCGTGACGTGAAGATGGAGCTCATCACCAAGAGCGGAAAGACCATCGTCCTCAAACCCCTGACCAAGTTGTTGGACCGCGAGGTCATCGACAGCATGTTCATGAGCAAGAAGGCTCTGCTGGAGTTCTACGAGCGGGAAATCGAAGACGCCCGCAAGACGGGTGTGATGTTCTCGTTGCACGTGAAGGCCACGATGATGAAGGTGTCCCACCCCATCGTGTTCGGGCACTGTGTGAAGATCTTCTACAAGGACGCCTTCGAAAAGCACGCCAAGCTGTTCGAGGAATTGGGCGTGAACGTGAACAACGGCATGGTCGATCTGTACAACAAGATCGCCACCCTGCCCCAGAGCCAGCAGGACGAGATCAAGCGTGACCTGCACGCCTGCCACGAGCACCGCCCCGAACTCGCCATGGTGGACTCAGCCAAGGGCATCACCAACTTCCACTCTCCCAACGACATCATCGTCGACGCCTCCATGCCCGCGATGATCCGCAATGGCGGCAAGATGTGGGATGCCAATGGCCGCCTGAAGGATGTGAAGGCCGTGATGCCCGAATCCACCTTCGCCCGCATCTACCAGGAGATCATCAACTTCTGCAAGTGGCACGGCGCCTTCGACCCCAAGACCATGGGCACGGTGCCCAACGTCGGCCTCATGGCCCAGCAGGCCGAGGAATACGGCTCGCACGACAAGACCTTCGAGATCCCCGAGGATGGCGTGGCCAATATCACCGACATCGCCACCGGTGAAGTGCTGCTGAGCCAGAACGTGGAAGCCGGCGATATCTGGCGCATGTGCCAGGTCAAGGACGCCGCCATCCGCGACTGGGTCAAGCTTGCCGTGAACCGTGCACGCAATTCCGGCATGCCCGTGGTGTTCTGGCTGGACTCCTACCGCCCGCACGAAGCCCAGCTCATCACCAAGGTCAAGATGTACCTGCACGAGCACAACACCACCGGCCTGGACATCCAGATCATGAGCCAGGTGCGCGCCATGCGTTACACCCTGGAGCGCGTGATCCGCGGCCTGGACACCATCAGTGCCACCGGCAACATCCTGCGCGACTACCTGACCGACCTTTTCCCCATCATGGAACTGGGCACCAGCGCCAAGATGCTGTCCATCGTTCCGCTGATGGCGGGCGGCGGCATGTACGAAACCGGCGCTGGCGGCTCCGCTCCGAAACACGTGCAACAGTTGGTGGAAGAGAACCACCTGCGTTGGGATTCGCTGGGTGAATTCCTGGCACTGGCCGTGTCGTTCGAAGATCTGGGCATCAAGAACAACAACGCCAAGGCCAAGCTGCTGGCCAAGACCCTGGATGCCGCCACGGGCAAGCTGTTGGATAACAACAAGAGCCCTTCCCCCAAGACCGGCCAGTTGGACAACCGCGGCAGCCAGTTCTACCTGGCTCTGTACTGGGCAGAAGCACTCGCCGCCCAGACCGAGGATGCCGAACTGGCAGCCCACTTCGCACCGCTGGCGAAAGCCCTGGCCGAGAAGGAGAAGGCGATCGTCGAAGAGCTGGCAGCTGTTCAGGGCAAACCCGCCGATATCGGTGGCTACTACCTGCCCGACGCGACCAAACTCGACGAAGTGATGCGCCCCAGCAAGACACTGAACGCGGCGCTGGCTACCGTCTGATCACGCCACGCACCCATGTCCACTCGCGCAGCCATTGCGCGAGTGGAAACGGTCACGCCCAGCATCGTGGCCGAATCGAATCCCAGCCCCTTCAGACACGTTCATCGAGCAAGACGCCCGCCATCCTGGCGCTCGTCTTGAACACGGCAAGATTGGCCAAAAAGGCGTTCTTGGCCTGAAGCTGACTGACGATGTCGGTCTCCAGAGCGCTTCCATCGACGCTGGCCGAGCGAATGGAAGCTGACACACCACCCTCTGGTTGCGTGGTTAATACCGACTCCTGCCGACGATAACCCGGCGTGTTCAGGTTGGCGATATTGCTGGCCGAAACACCCAACGCAACCTGTGCTGCGTTCATGCCAGACAGAGCGGTGGATGAAACAGTCAACATGGCGGGGCTTCCTCAAAATTCAGTCACAACACCTGTTATATCGGCAGGAACCTGGCGAGTCTTGACCCGGGAGCATTGTCAGGCTAATGGTGTGACCTCGACCTCTCATCCGCAGATGGAGAGACTTGCCATCCCGTCAACAGATTCAGACAATTGCATCCTCGGCCACACCACCTCTTCACATGATGCAACCCCGAATGAAACTTCCTCTGCTTGCCTGCCTGGCTGCCTCCACAGCCCTCGCGCAGACGCCCCAGGACCTGGCAGCGGCGCAAACGCGCTACAAACTGGAAATGATCGCCTGCACAACGGAGAAGCCCGCCGTGGGTGACCACGACAATTGCGCCAAAGAAGCGCGCAACAGCTTGGCAGAAATGAAACGCGGACAAATGGGGCCCACATTGGCGCCCACGGATTACCAGAGAAACGCGCTATTGCGTTGCGAGGTCCACAAGGGAGAAGACAAGACGGACTGCATCGCCCGCATTCAAGGACAGGGCAGGACCGAAGGCAGTGTCTCTGGCGGCGGAATCTTTCGCGAGCTGACCACCACCAAGATCATTCCGGGTGCGGCACCGCCCCATCAGCCTGCGCCAAAGAAGGAATCCGAGATGCAGCGGCCATCTGGGTTGATGTCAAACTGCCGCTGGGCCGCGCCAATTGATTGGGTGTGCAAGTGACAAAATGCCCAAGGTGAGCCGTCGAAGCGCCAAAGGCCCATCGGACATTCTTGCCCGTACCCCAGTACGGTTCGTCATGGTTGTCCGCTGGTATCAGGCAGCACCGGCACAAACAACCGGTAGCGATGCAGCAGACTCTCGGACTACGACGACTCCGCAAGTTTCTGCAAAATCAGCAGTGAACCTGCCCCTGAAGGAGAAGAGTTTGAGCCTGACCCAGAACCGGTCCAACTGGTCGAAAATGCTCGAACAGCTCCGGCGGCATAGCCCAGGTGGTGGGTGAGCTCAGCGCCCAGGGCGCGCTCAATAAGGGCCTTCTTGAATGCCATGGAGGCTGCATTGACCGCCTCCGCGCTCATGGGGCCATTGACAAACTGGTCAATGAGTTCTTTGGGGATCGTGGGCAGCACCTGTGCTGCTTTGGGTTTGCGTGTCTTGCTCGGCATTCATGTTCCTTGGTGACATGGTAGGCCTTACACACAAAATTTCTGACAGACTCTGTCTGCTGAAGTTCACTCTTGAGATTCGTCAATAACTTTAAAGGCAATTCTGTGAGTTGTAGCTGATTGCGCCTTCTGCCAGTATCAGCTGTCCACCTGAAACCCGCCGTTGTGTTGGTCAAGGCGCGGGCACTCAGATGACCGTTATGTGCAAAACACTCTGACGTAACGGCCAAGCAGCGAAAGGCAGCAACCGCTGCATATGAGAAATTCACTTCCTGACGTATAACCGGGGCAGCAATTGCCACAAGTTAGGACTTCAATGTCACGGCTTGTATAGTTTGGTTTGGAGAGTTGTTTACGACTTCAATTCGCGATGTTGTCGATTTGCAACGCCGAAAACCCGCATGAATGCTGGGCCTCTGTTTACGACTTTAATTGCGCGGAATAATTTCTCAGGGGGAGCAATCGGGTTGGCCCGCTTCAGGGCGCGAATGGGCTGTCCACGGCGCTGTTGCGCATACAACAGTCCGCAAAAATTGATCTCCCAAGCCCAGTCCATCCGCGGTGGGCACTTTGTCCTGGATTGCGACAATTTGTCGTAAATGGGGCGCTTGAAGCTTCTGACCGAATGCGTGAGCAAGAGCTTGGTTCACCGACTTTTCGTGCGAGAGCTCATTTGGATGCATTCAAATCCGCGCATCCGGATCACGGTGGGCCCGTCGCGACAAATTGACGCGACTGCCAGCCAGTAGAACCTTTGCAGATCTTTTCATAAGGGATTACTGCAGTCCCTAGGTGTGTTTCGCATTCCTAGAATGACCGAATACGCATCCTGCGTGCAGGTCGTACTTGAAGTATCAAGTAGTACTAGGAGTCATTTCATGGACATGAATCGGAGACGTTTCTTCCGAGTCAGCGGCGCAGGACTCGTGGGATCCAGCCTCGTCGCATTGGGCTTTTCGCCCACGGCCGCCTTGGCCCAGACCCGCAATTTCAAGCTGTCACGGACCACAGAGACCCGCAGTACCTGCCCGTACTGCTCGGTCAGCTGTGGTGTCATCATGTATACGCTGGGCGACAACGCCAAGAACAACAAGCCCGCACTGGTGCATGTCGAGGGCGATCCGGATCATCCCGTCAACCGCGGCACACTCTGCCCCAAGGGCGCGGGGCTGGCCGACATGATCAACAGTCCGAACCGACTCAAGTACCCGGAGGTGCGCGAGCCAGGCAGCAAGGAATGGAAGCGCATCTCCTGGGATGAAGCGCTGACGCGTGTTGCCAAGCACATGAAGGCCGATCGCGACAAGAACTTCATCGCCAAGAACGACAAGGGCGTCACGGTCAACCGCTGGAACACGACCGGCATGCTGGTCTCCAGTGCGTCGAGCAATGAAGCGGGCTATCTTTCCGTGAAGATGTTGCGTGCCATGGGGGTGGTTTCCCTCGATACACAGGCACGAATATGACACGCGCCGACGGTGTCCAGTCTGGGCCCGAGTTTCGGCAGGGGATCGATGACCAATTCTTGGAACGACATCAAGAATGCTGATCTAGTCCTCGTCATGGGCGGCAATGCCGCCGAAGCGCACCCATGCGGTTTCAAATGGGCCATCGAAGCCATGCAGCAACGCAAGGCCAAGCTGGTGGTAGTCGATCCCCGCTTCACGCGGACGGCGGCGGTGGCGGACGTGTATGCACCCATTCGCTCCGGAACCGACATCGCGTTCCTGGGCGGTGTGATCAATTACATGCTGGGCAGCGACAAGGTGCACATGGAGTACGTGAAGTCGTATACCAACGCAACCTTCCTCATCAACCCGGACTTCAAGTTCGATGACGGCCTGTTCGGTGGTTACGACGATGTCAAGCGAAGCTATGACAAGTCGACCTGGCAGTACGTCAAGGGCAAGGATGGTTTCGTCGAGGTCGACGAGTCCATGCAGGCGCCCAACTGCGTCTGGCAATTGATGAAGAAGCACTACTCCCGCTACACGCCGGAAATGGTGAGCAAGATCTGCGGCACGCCCAAGGACGCTTTCTTGAAGGTCGCCGAGCTGATCGCAGGCACTCATACGCCGGAGCGGGTGATGACCATCCTCTACGCTTTGGGTTGGACGCAGCACTCGGTGGGTTCGCAAAACATCCGTGCCATGGCCATGATCCAGTTGCTGCTGGGCAATATGGGCCGTGCCGGTGGCGGTATCAATGCCCTGCGCGGCCACGCCAACGTGCAGGGCATCACCGACATGTGCGCCTACTCCGAGGTGTTGCCGGGTTACCTGAGCGCACCGGTGGATGCGGACGACACGCACGACAAGTACCTGGAGGCGCGTACGCCCAAGCCGCTGCGTCCGGGTTCGATGAACTACGGTTCGAACTTTCCGAAATGGTCGGTCAGTCAGCGCAAGGCTTGGTTCGGTGACGCCGCCAACAAGGACAACGATTTTGCCTACGAATGGCTGCCCAAGCGGGACGGCGCGTACGACGTGCTGGCCATCTTCGAGCGCATGTTCCAAGGCAAGATGAACGGCTTCATCTGCCAGGGCTTCAACCCGCTGGCAGCGGTGCCCAACAAAAAGAAGTTGGGTACCGCGCTGGCCAAGCTGAAGTACTTGGTCATCATGGATCCGCTCAAGACCGAGACTGCCGAGTTCTGGCAGAACTTTGGTGAGTTCAATAACGTCGATCCCGAGAAGATTCAGACTGAGGTGATCCGCCTGCCGGCTTCGTGCTTTGCCGAAGACCCGGGTTCGTTCACCAATTCCAGCCGCAACATCCAGTGGCACGGCGCGGCCGTTGCCCCCCCAGGCGAAGCCAAGACCGATCGCGAGATCATGTCCAGCCTGTTCCTGAAGCTGCGCGCGATGTATGCCACGGATGGCGGAGCGTTCCCGGATGCCATCAAGGCCCTGACCTGGAACTACAGCAATCCGGCCAACCCGGCACCGGAAGAGGTGCTGCGCGAGATCAATGGTCGAGCCTTGGCTGATGTCACGGCGCCGGTCGATCCGAAGAACCCGAAGGAGCCGCCCAAGGTGCTGGTCAAGGCGGGTGAGCAGTTGCCGGGCTTTGCCATGCTGCGCGACGATGGAACGACGGCGTGTGGTAACTGGATCTATTCCGGTGTCTGGTCGCAGGCCGGCAACAATTCCGCACGACGCGATACCTCCGACCCGTCCGGGCTGGGGGTCTACCAGAACTGGGGTTTCGCATGGCCGGCCAACCGGCGCATCCTGTACAACCGCGCCTCTGCCGATCCGTCTGGCAAGCCGTGGGATGCAAGACGTCGCCAGATTGCATGGAACGGTGTAGCCTGGGCGGGTGTCGATGTACCGGACATCGCGCCGGCGCTTGGCCCCGATACCGGTGCTGGCCCATTCATCATGACGCCGGAAGGCACGGGGCGTCTGTTCGCGCTCGGTTTGATGGCCGAGGGGCCGTTCCCCGAGCACTACGAACCCTTCGAGACGCCGGTCGGCGTCAACCTGATGTCGCCCAATAACCCGAAGTCGCTGAGCAATCCGGCGGCGCGGGTCTACAAGGGCGACATGGAGCAGTTCGGCAAGGCGGCGGAATTTCCCTATGCCGCCACGACCTATCGCCTGACCGAACACTTCCACTTCTGGACCAAGAACGCGAAGGCGAATGCCATTGTGCAGCCCTCGCAGTTCGTCGAGATCGGCGAAGAGCTGGCAGCCGAGAAAGGCGTCAAGAGTGGTGACATGGTCAAGGTCAAGTCCAACCGCGGCGAAATCAAGGCCACGGTGGTCGTGACCAAGCGCATCAAGGGCCTGGATTGCAACGGCAAGAAAGTCCACACGGTTGGCATACCGATTCACTGGGGCTTCATTGGTGTTGCCAATACCGGCCATCTGTCCAACACGCTCACGCCTTATGTGGGTGATGCGAATTCGCAAACGCCTGAGTTCAAGGCGTTCCTTGTGAATATCGAGAAAGCGTGAGGGGACGGACATGACCATGAACTCATCACTTGACATCGTTGCACGCTCTGCCACCACCACGCCGTCGCCTTCCGTGCGACAAGGCGTGGAAGTGGCCAAGCTCATCGACGAATCCAAATGCATCGGCTGCAAAGCCTGCCAGGTGGCCTGCAGCCAGTGGAACGACCTGTCCGACGACATTGGCACCAATGTGGGGGTCTACGAAAATCCGCTGAACTTGTCCGACAAGTCGTGGACGTTGATGCGCTTTTCCGAGGTGGAGGACACCAAGGGTGCGATGGAGTGGCTGATCCGCAAGGATGGCTGCATGCACTGCGCCGACCCGGGCTGTCTGAAGGCATGCCCTTCGCCTGGCGCCATCGTGCAGTATGCCAACGGCATCGTCGACTTCCAGCAGGACAACTGCATCGGCTGCGGTAACTGCGCGACGGGCTGCCCCTTCGATATCCCCCGTATTTCGAAGAAGGACAACAAGGCTTACAAGTGCACGCTGTGCTCGGACCGTGTCGGTGTCGGCCTGGAGCCCGCGTGCGTGAAAACCTGCCCGACCGGCGCCATCACCTTTGGCAAGAAGGAAGACATGGTGGCCTACGGCGACAAGCGAGCCGGCGAGCTCAAGGAGCGCGGCTTCCAGACCGCTGCCTTGTACAACCCGGGCGGCGTCGGCGGAACGCACGTCATGTACGTGCTCAAGCACGGTGACAAGCCCGAGCTGTACGCCGGCCTACCGGCGAACCCATCCATCAGTCCGCTGGTCTCCCTATGGAAGGGCACGCTCAAACCCCTAGCCGTCTTTGGCATGGTGGGTGCGATCGTTGCGGGTTTCTTTCACTACATGAAGGTGGGGCCGGTGGAAGAGACAGAAGACGAAAAGGAAAGCGCCTGAGGAGATCATGATGAAAAAAAGCAATGAACTTCGGCGTTACGACGATAGCGCCCGCATGAACCACTGGGTCATCGCCCTGTTGTTCTTCCTCGCGGGACTGTCAGGATTGGCGTTTTTCCACCCCTCGTTGTTCTTTCTGGCGAACTTGTTTGGCGGCGGCGCTTGGGACCGCATCTTGCACCCGTACTTCGGGCTGGGCTTGTGCGTGAGCTTTCTGGGGCTTTTCCTGCGCGTGAAACACGAAAACGCGTGGAACGCGCAGGACAAGGTCTGGCTGAGCGGGGCTGGTGAGATGTTCAAGGGCAACAAGGCGGCCATGCCGCCGGTTGGCAAGTACAACGCAGGCCAGAAGATTGTCTTCTGGTTCACGGCGGCCAGCATGCTGATACTGCTGGTGACTGGCGTATTGTTCTGGCACGCTTGGTTCCCGCACTTCCCCATATGGGCTCGGCGCGTCGGTGTCCTGCTCCATGCCCTCTCGGCCGTGGTGTTGGTACTGACCGTGATCGTGCATGTTTACGCGGCCATCTGGGTCAAGGGCACCACGCGTGCCATGACCAGGGGTACCGTGACGTCCAACTGGGCCAAGATGAACCACTCCCTTTGGTACGAGGAGATGACGCGCAAATAGGCGCCCATCTCACATTCGATGGGTGGCACCATGACGGTGTCTCCCACATTTCTTCCCGAAGTCCTGCATGTCTGCTACCAGTACCGTCAAGTTCCTGAGCCCCGAAGAGATCACCGCACGCAAGGTCAATGAGGCGGACCAGATCAAGTTCACCGAACCCGCCTTCGTCTTTCGAGACCGGTCTTTGCGCCTTCGCCAGTTGGCGGCTGGTCATCCTATGCGTGACTTCCTGATTTTCATGGCGGATGTGGCCGATGCCCAGCACGCGGCGCTGGCTGAGCCGCGAACTGTCAAGCTGCCGACGGAGGAATTCCTCGCTGACGCTGCGCGCAGTGGAGCTCCCGCTCTGGAGTTTCCGCATTGGGGCCTGAACGAGGAATGGCGCGAGGACTTGGCCGATTTGTTGGC